>Ga0209272_10000043_pt1 | contig 189824 bp, 152 predicted proteins | sample tdDd002_FD_187125 | JGI IMG/M metagenome (GOLD analysis project Ga0209272, IMG submission 187125) | Marine sediment microbial communities from the Atlantic coast under amendment with organic carbon and nitrate - tdDd00.2 (SPAdes)... | ecosystem: Environmental > Aquatic > Marine > Coastal >...
TTTACCTGACACATTCTGAAGATATCACCTGTTTCAACAGCTTGCTCCATTACAACAGTTCCATTAAACTCAACAACACGGATAGTACCGTTTCCTTGAGCCATGAAAGTCTTGTCATGAGAACCATACTCTTCAGCTTTCTGAGCCATCAAACCAACGTTTGAAACAGAACCCATAGTTGCTACATCGTAAGCACCATTTTTCTTACAGTCATCGAAACAAACCTGGAACATAGTAGCGTAACAACGATCTGGAATCAATGCTTTAGTATCTTGTAGTTCGCCTGCTGGGTTCCACATTTTACCACCATCACGAACAACTACTGGCATTGAAGCATCAATAATTACGTTATTTGGTACATGTAGGTTAGTGATTCCGTTATCAGAATCAACCATCGCCATATCAGGACGAGACTTGTAAATCTCCATGATATCAGCTTCGATTTCTGTTCTCTTAGCTTCAGGAAGATTTTGAATTTTATTATAAAGGTCGCCTAAACCATTATTGAAGTTTACACCTAACTCTTTGATTGTATCAGCGTGCTTCTCGATAGCTTCAGCATAGAAAACCTCTACTGCATGCTTAAACATCACAGGATCTGAAATTTTCATCATAGTAGCTTTCAAGTGAAGAGACCACAATAAACCTTCTTCTTTTGCAGCTGCAATTTCCTTAGAGTAGAATGCACGTAATGCTTTTACATTCATTACTGAAGTATCAATTACTTCGCCTTCCAATAAAGCTTGCTTCTCTTTCAATACAGTAACAGCACCATCGGCGTCAACATACTCGATTCTTACATCAGTAGCCTTAGCCATAGTTACAGACTTCTCACTTCCGTAGAAATCACCTTCAGTCATGTGAGCTACGTGTGCTTTAGAATCAGCAGACCATTTCCCCATACGGTGAGGGTTGTTTTGAGCATACTTCTTAACAGAAGCAGCTGAACGACGGTCAGAGTTACCTTCACGTAAAACTGGGTTTACAGCTGAACCAAGAACCTTAGCAAAACGAGCTTGTAATGCTTTATCTTCTTCAGAAGTAGCTTCCTCTGGGTAGTTAGGTAAATTGTAACCTTTAGCTTGTAATTCTGCAATAGCAGCCTTAAGCTGTGGGATTGATGCACTGATATTTGGCAACTTAATAATGTTAGCCTCTGGAGTTTTTGCTAAATCACCTAGTTCTGTTAGGTAATCAGAGATTTTTTGATCTTCAGTCAAATTCTCTGGAAAGTTAGCGATAATTCTCCCAGCAAGAGAAATATCCTTGGTCTCAACTTCGATACCTGACGCCTCAACGAATGCCTTAATAATAGGCAATAATGAATACGTTGCTAGGGCCGGTGCTTCATCAATCTTAGTATAGATGATTTTTGATGTTGTTGCCATGTCAGTTGGTGTTTTGTGTAATTTTTAATTAAAAAATAAACTTGATTGTGTGTTTTTCTTGTGAATTAAACAGCGTTTAATTCGAGGGTAAACATATAGATTTTTTTTATTTCAGGATTTAAAAGTGCTTTTTTTTTAACGATTTTTTTCCGTAATTATAAATCACATAAAATCAACTCCATAGAGCAAAAAAAAACACCTTCAACAAGGTGTTTTTATAAGTTTTTAAACCAATTTAATCTAAATTATTCAAAATCGAGGGAGAATTTCTGCTTGAGCTGCTCCAAAACCGGATTTTTCTTGCACAAATAATTGAATCTATCCGTGTCAGTATAGAGCCTTTTCTTCGTTTCCGTTTGAGCAATCTCCATTGTAAAGTCGATGGTTGAATTCTTCAGCTCTCTTTTCAGGTAATTCAGCATTTCATTTTTTACAGCAATCATATCGTCATACTGTATCTGATTGCTCACCTTAACAACCAGCTGTCCGTTTTTTTGAATCTCAGCAATGCAATTAGCTACTGCTAAGCGAATTCGGTCACTTTTCTTTCTGACGATTGTATATTCTTTTAACTTTTCAGTTACTGCTTCCGTAGTATAGACCTGGTTTTGAACACCGGTATAATTTACCTCAGCCTCTTTCGATTTTGTTTCTGGTCTGGCTGTCGTTTGTGTTTTTGTAATCCCCCTGCTTAAGGCAGCTTTTATCGATATTGAAGAAGGACTTGATGTTGTAGGAACCGTTTGAGCGGGTCTACCGGTGTTTGGAGTGCTTGGCTTTGGAGCAAGCTGTTGGGGATGTACAGGAGCCTTATCCTTAGCTCCTGCTGTCTTGGGAGCTGAGGGACGTCCCTCAACCCGTATTTTTAAAAGTCGTCTGAAATTTTTCTTCAGACTAGCTCCTTTTTTTTTTGATTCAATTATCTGGGACAATTGAATTAGGGTAAGTTCGATAAGTAAGCGCTGATTTTGACTGCTCTTATAATGTATGTCGCACTCATTAAGAATGCCTAAGGCATCGTACAAGAAATCAACTTCGCATTTCTTAGCCTGCTCGGTATATTTCTCCTTCACACTATCGCTCACTTCCAGCAATTGCAGGGTCGCTTCATCTTTACCTACCAGGATGTCCCGGATATGAGAACTTAAACCTGCGACAAAATGATGTCCTTCGAATCCTTTCTCAACAATCTCGTTGAATAGGATTAAAGCATCGGTCACCTTTCCGGCAAGAAAAGCATCTACCATTTTAAAATAGTAGTCGTAATCCAAAACATTCAGGTTTTGGATCACATTTTCGAAACTGATGTCCTTACCCGAAAAACTCACAATCTGATCGAAGATTGACAGAGCATCACGCATGGCACCATCAGCCTTCTGTGCGATCACGTTCAGAGCTTCTTCATCAATAGTGATGCTTTCTGTCTCTGCAATGTGTTTAAGATGACTCACCGCATCAGCGACTTTAATTCGACTGAAATCGAATATCTGGCAGCGAGAGAGTATGGTTGGAATAATCTTGTGTTTCTCAGTCGTAGCCAATACAAATATGGCATGTGCTGGCGGTTCTTCCAATGTCTTAAGAAAGGCATTGAAAGCCTGCTGAGATAGCATATGAACCTCGTCGATAATATAAACGCTGTATTTCCCAATTTGTGGAGGGATACGAACCTGGTCGATCAGGGTTCTGATATCGTCAACTGAATTGTTCGATGCTGCATCCAGCTCGTGAATGTTATACGAACGGTTTTCGTTGAAAGCCTGGCAGGACTCACAAGTGTTACAGGCTTCGAAATCGGCACCCACATTAGAGCAATTGATGGTTTTAGCAAAAATTCGCGCACAGGATGTCTTCCCTACCCCACGTGGACCACAAAACAAATAGGCGTGAGCCAAATGGTTGTTTTTAATAGCATTTTTAAGGGTAACGGTAATAGACTGCTGACCAACGACTGTTTGAAAGCTTGAGGGGCGATATTTTCGTGCTGAAACGATAAAGTTCTCCATACTGAGGTATAAACGAAACAATTAGTTCTTATTCTTACTTTTTAAGGAATTCAAAGATAAACATTCATCCCAAAAAAGCGATTGTTTCATGATAATTTGTTATCAACAATAGTGAAATTCAAGTCTAATGATACCATGTCCACTGGTTTAAAGATCTCATTTTATTAGATACTTATTAATATTCATTCTTTTATGTTAGTTTTTTACATTTAGTGTTTAACAAATTATATTAACACTTCAAAAAACCAACTCTAATTAAGCAGCTCATAACGAAAACAATACTAACCTTTATCAATTCATTACTATGAAACACCACTACCCAAAGTTTTATCTCGTTATTTCTTTACTGTTTCTCTTTTCAACCCAATCTTTTGCCTACAAGGTGCCTATTAAATTTGGGAAAGTATCGATGGAAGAAATGGAAATGAGCACCTATTTACCTGACACGACCGCAGCTGCTGTTATTCTTTGCGATTACGGCCTGACTGACATGCCTTTTTCAAAGCAAGACGGTAGCTTTTCAAGAACTTTTAAGAGAATCATTCGCATAAAGATTCTTAAGAAAGAAGGTCTTGATTGGGCAAATTTCGATATTAAACTTTCGAAAAAAGGAGATGATCTATCCAGTTTAAAAGGGATGACTTATAATCTTGAGGATGGAAAGATTGTAAAGACAAAATTAAAATCAGATGGCAAGTTTTTAGAATCAACTTCCAAATACACTCAAACCTATAAGCTTACTCTACCCAATGTAAAAGTTGGTTCAGTAATCGAATATTCTTATTCTGTCAGGTCAAAATATTTCTTCAATTTAAAAACCTGGTATTTTCAGAAAAGTATCCCTGTAAAATGGAGCGAATACCGCGTGAACATCCCTGAATTCTATCACTATAAAAAATTAACCAAGGGCTACCTGAGTTTTGCTAGCAATGATAAGGAGTATGCCACAGGTAATCTTTTTGGCGATGAAATGTATTCCATAGAAAAACTCAGATGGGCAGTATCTGAAGCTCCAGCCTTTAAGAAGGAACCCTATATGACCACCTCTAAAAATTTCCTTTCAGCTATCGAATTTGAATTGGGTGGCATTCAGCACTACAAGGGCGCATATGAAAACTACACCAATACCTGGGAAAAAATCAATAAAGAGCTATTGGAATCACAATATTTTGGGATTCAACTTAAAGGAGGCGGTTTCCTTAAGGAAATTGTTGCAAAAATCAATTCAGAAGCTCAAACAGATGAAGCTAAGATGAATATGGCTTTCGATTTCATAAAGAAACACATGAAATGGGATGAATACAACGGCAAGTATGTGAATACATCTCTACGTAAAGCCTTTAAGGATAAAAAAGGCAATGTCGCTGACATCAACCTCATGCTCGTACTCCTACTTAAAGAGTTAGGCTTAAATTCCGACCCGGTTATTTTAAGTACCCGAAGTAATGGGATGATCTTTCCTGCCCAACCCAATATGTCTAAGTTTAATTATGTGGTAGCAAAAATCAGCCTGAATGAAAAGGATTATCTCCTGGATGCTACAGAACCACTTTGCCCCTGCAAAATACTTCCATTCAGATGCATCAATGGGCAGGGACGTTTGATATCTGAAAATGGCAGCAAATGGATCGATTTGAATAGCAAGATGCCCTATAAGCATATTGTATTCGGCAAACTAACCCTAACGGATGACAACGAACTCATTGGTTCTATTAACGATTCACACCAGGGCTATGCCGCCTTAAATGTTCGGAAACATTTCGAAGATAAAACTGTAGACGAGTTAAAAACATCCCTGGAAGAAGACAATCAGGGCTTGAGTCTTGAGGAATTCGAGATCATCAATCAGGATGATATCGAAAAAACGCTTCAGACTAAATCCATCGTTGAAATTTCAGATAAAGTGGAAGATGCCGGAGATTTGATTTACCTGAATCCCATGCTCTATGAGCAGACCAAAAAGAATCCATTCACCCTCGAAGAACGTAAATATCCTGTGGATTACGGGCATTCTTACGATGAGATATACAGTTTGGAAATAAGCTTGCCGGAAGACTGTACATTAGAATCTAAGCCTAAAAACATGCGAATGATACTTCCAGGCAAAGCAGGTTCTTACACCTATTCAATTCAAATACTAAGTGGTAAAATTGTTCTCATGAGTCGATTAAGAATCACGAAACCTCAATACGGCTTTGCTGAATACCCAAACTTAAAAGAGTTTTATAATTTAATCGTTGCTAAACAAGCCGAAATGCTTGTGATTAAACGAAACTCGTAAACTTATAGTCCGGGATGCGTTATCCCGGACGTTTTTTAATATCATTCAATTCCATCATGAAAATGAATAAACATTATAGTCTGCTACTGGCCTTTTTTTTAATCCTAAGTTTTAACACCTGGGCTAAAAAGGAAGAAATTAAATACCCCGTATCAACAATCAGTGAGGCATTAAAGAAAGATGCACACACGGTGGTTCGACTCGACAAGACCCTGTTTACAGTGGAATCAATTAGTAAGGCCACTATCAAAAATCATATGGTGATCACCATTCTGAATAAGAATGGCGAGTATGCAGCTAAAAAAGTAGTATTCTACGACAAACTAATAACTCTTAAAAATTTTAAAATTCACATATACGATGCCGCAGGCAAGTTGATTAAGAAAGTTAAAAGTTCGGATATCAAGGATTACTCTGCAACCTCAGGCGCTACGCTATTCGACGACAATAGAGTAAAATACTACGAGGCACTACAAAACAATTACCCTTTCACCATCGAATACGAATACGAAAGGGAATTCAACGGAACTTTAAGTTACCCTGAATGGATTGCCATAAATAGCTATAAAAGATCGGTAGAACATTCCGAATTCATTATTAACATTCCGGAAAACCTGAAGCTGAGAAGCAAAACCTATCATTTTGAGGGAGAAGTTAAGGAATCAAACGAAAATGGCATAAACACATACAAATGGGAAGTAAATAATATTACAGCCTTTAAATCGGAACCTTTTTCTCCTGATTTTATTGAAATTGTTCCCAGAGTGGTTGCTGCTCCCGTAGAGTTCGAAATGGAAGGTTTTCAAGGCAGTCAGGATTCATGGGAGAATTTGGGAAAATGGATGCGTCAACTTGGCGAAAACAGAACAGAACTCCCCCTTGAAACCATAAATGAAATTGGTGAATTGGTTGCCGCTTGCAAAACTGATTACGAAAAGATAGAAGCCCTATACCAATATATGCAGGCTAAGACACGATACGTTAGCATACAACTTGGTATCGGCGGCTGGCAACCCTTCCCTGCCGAAACTGTTGATAAGCTTGGATATGGTGACTGTAAAGCCCTGGCCAACTACATGAAATCTATTTTAAGAGTGGCTGGCATCTACTCTAACTACACACTGGTTAAAGCAGGCAAAGGCAACCATTATTTCGATAAGGATTTTGTAAAAAATCAGTTCAATCATGCCATTCTAATGGTGCCACTTGCACAGGATTCAGTTTGGCTGGAATGTACTTCTCAAAGGCAAGCCTGTGGTTTTCTGGGGAGTTTCACCAACGATAGAGATGTTTTAATTATAAAGGAAGATGGTGGCGAGCTGATTCACACCCCTGTGTACACAGCTCAGCATAACACTCAAATCAGAAAAGCTGAGATTACAATTCATGAAGATGGTAACGCTAAAGCCATTGCAACAACCCACTATTCCGGACTTCAGTACGAAAATTTGAGAAGTATTTATTACGATGGCCCGGAGGATCAAAAGAAAGCTTTGTACAAGAGCATCAAACTTTCTGATTTCACTATCGACAAGCTTAAAATTGAGCAGGAGAAGAAGCGAATTCCGGAATCGAAACTGGAACTTGAGCTGGGCATTAAGAATTACCTGTCTAAAACGGGAGACCGACTTTTTATGCCTCTTAATTTGATGAATCGAAGCACTTACGTCCCTAAGAAATTGAAAGAACGCAAATTCCCTATTGTAAAGAGTTACCCCTATTGCGATACCGACACGATTGAATATACCCTGCCCGAAAACATGCTCATCGAAAATTTGCCCAAAGCGGTTAGTTTTGAGACTGAGTTTGGCAAATACAGTACCCAAATAGAGGTGAACGAAAACAAGGTAACCTATATCCGTAACCAGGAAATGTATACAGGGCAGTTTACCCCCGACAAATACGAGTCTTTAAGAAAGTTTTATAAAGCAATTGTAAGAGCGGATAAAGCTAAGTTGATATTAAAGCTGAAGCCTGAAGGCGTCTAATCAACGCTTAAGGGTCTTTAAAAGACACCGGTGCGATTGCATCCTAAATCTAAAAAAGCGAGTTCAAAGTATTTTTGAACTCGCTTTTTTTTACAATACTTACATCTCTTCAGTTTTTAGCTCTGAAACTTGCGTGCATGCGCGCCAACTTCTTGCGTAGTACTCCGTAAGCTATTTTCGTGCCTGTTCGCTATCAATTCGCGCAAGAACTCCCTATTAATTAATTAATAGGGATCAGGTCACAATCGTCTATCTAATTATCATGATGGATATTTTGCTAGCAACCTATTGTTTTGTAGCTTAATAGTAAGAAATAAACACCTATTGTTATTTCCACCTATTGGAGTGCTTAAAACACTTTTTTAAGAGGCATAAGAGAATTAACAACAATAGTGTTGTTATAAACTAGTTGTGTTACCTGAATTAATATTATCTATTTATAAAAATTAATCATTTTAATTATGGCAAATGGACTGGATGATTTATTAGGTGATGCAAGGAAAAAGGGTTCTGAAATATGGAGTAATATTAAAAGTGCTGGCAAGGACAAACTAAAGAGCGGTATTCAGAACTTAAATGATGCATTACCAGAAATTGAAGAAGCTGGTTTTGTACTCATCCGTCTGGATGTTGATATCTCACTTCTGCCTCGTTTATTTGCACGCTTTAAGCAAGTACGCTTGATTAGTGATGAAGAACGGGAAATGATTCTAGCTAAAACAAAAAAAAATAAATTTTTGAATTTCATTTTGCTTGGCTTGTTCAAAGCTGTCGATATTAAGAATGAAGTTAAAATTGATAATATAGACTTAAAGGAGATAGAATTGGAAATTGGGCTAACTCCCTCCGCCAAGCTCATATTCCGAAGGGAGGAAAGATTAAATTTAATAGAATAAATCATGTGCTACGATATAAAAGCCAGTTACGAGGCTCAACTCGAAAGAGTTGAACGCAGAAATGATTTACCAGCGATTGAGGAAATAATGGAAAAATTAATTCCTCTCACTGATTTACCTTTGTTCCATGCGTCAGGTTTTGCTCATCCTGATTTATTGATTTATACAGATCATTCGCCTGATTTTCCTGAAGTTGCAACCTGGGGACTTGTACCTCATTGGGTTCAAGATGAGGATCAAGTCAAAAAATTATGGAATAACACACTAAATGCCCGGGGAGAAAGCATTTTCGAAAAGCCATCTTTTCGCGAAGCAGCTAAAAATCAGAGATGCATTATTTACATAGATGGTTTTTATGAGCATCATCATTTTGGAAAAAAAACGTATCCTTTCTTTATTCAAAAAAAAGACCAAAGTCCAATCGCTTTAGCTGGACTATGGAGTGATTGGACCAATCCTGAAAGCAATGGCAAAATGAAAACTTTTTCCATTGTCACGACAGTAGCTAATACCATGATGGCTAAAATTCATAATAATCCAAAATTAAAAGGTCCAAGAATGCCCTTAATTCTTCCTGAAGAATTAGAAGACAAATGGTTAAACTTAATTGATGGAGATCTCGATATTCAGAAAATTCAAAATTTAATTCAATCCTATCCAGCGGAAGAACTAAAAGCTCACACAGTAAATAAATTGCGTGGCAAAGCGTATTTAGGAAATGTGAAAGAAATATCTGATGAGATTATTTATGAAGAATTAGAATTTTAAACATGACCTGACACGATTCATAGTGCATGCCACTCCCGATGGATCGGGATGGCGCGACTGGATACGGAAGTACGAATTTTAACGATATAACAACTATAAACAAACCTGTCCCAATTCATCGGGAGCACGCGCCACCTGAAAACGTTGGGTGTATGGAAAGAGTTCTAAATGATTTCCTGACTTAAAATAGATATGGTTATGAGAATAAAATTATGGGAATGGGTAGTCACAATATTGTCGTTTATCATGATTCTTTATTTGTACATAATTATCTCGTACCTGGGATTGGAAGATTTCTTTCAAGAGGGGGCCTTGAAGGACTATTTTAACACGAACTTATGGCACCTTGAAATCTTCATTTCTGGAATTTCCCTTGGGATTCTTTTCATTCTTATTAACCACTTGACTGAAAAACAGGTTTTTCGAAGAAAAAGCTTTGGCTTTAATATTCTATTAAAAAGTGCTTTGTATATAATTGCAGTCATTATCGTTTTTGTTCTGATATACTTTATATTCTTATATGCAGAATTAGCCACAGTTGAGCAGATGAAAATCTACAAAAGAATAGTAACATCTAAGCCATTATTATCCTTCCTGGTCTATTATGGATCGATTATCCTTCTAATGAATTTCATACACTATGTCAATACTAAATTTGGGCAAGGCAGCCTGATTGATATTTTAACAGGCAAGTACTACCATCCCCGAAATGAAGAATTAATCTTCCTGTTTTTGGATCTTAAGGGCTCTACAGCACTGGCTGAAAAATTAGGACATAATCAATACAGCAGATTTCTTAAAGAATGTATCCATGAATTAACTCCAATTATCCAGAAATATCATGCAAGGGTTTACCAATATGTTGGAGACGAAGTGGTTCTATACTGGGAAATAAAAGATGGCCTTAATCAACAAAATTGCCTGAATGCATTTTTTGAATTCAACTCCAATCTATCGCAACGAAAGGAATATTTTATGTCAAAATATGGACTAGCTCCTGAATTCAAAGCGGGGATGGATACAGGGGTAATAACCGCAACCGAAATAGGAGATATCAAACGCGAGATTGCTTTTCATGGAGACGTCTTAAATACTGCTTCCCGCTTGGAGAAAAAGTGCAATGAATTCCGCGAGAAACTCATTGTATCAGAGCATGTAAGTGATCAAATTCATTCAAACAACAGGTATCATTTTAAATTGCTTAGCGATCTACCCTTAAGAGGTAAATCCGAAAATATTAAATTTTATGCAGTGAGAAACATCTAATTGTAACTGAATCTATACTCATTCACAGTAATGAAAGCTGACGTGGCTTCCTAAAGGGGTGAGTTTAATGATTGTACCTTAAGGCTTGAGTGAAGAGTTTAAAAAAATACAACCGCCCAACAATAGCTGAAAAATCATAGTTGTCCTTCCGGACAGGAACACTTTTTAGGCAAATCGTTGTGTGCCATTTAAGAAAAACACAAAATGAACAAAATACTTTTAGCAGGAGCAACAGGCTATCTTGGCAGATATATTTTGAAGGAGCTCATTCGGACTAGTCAGCAAACAAGGATTATTGTACGCAATCCCAAAAAAATAAATCCTGAATTCGCTAAAAATAGTCTTCTAGAAATTCATACCGCAGAATTAACTAAACCTGAATCAATTTCAAATTGCTGTAAAGGGATTGATATAGTCATTTCGACAGTTGGCATAACTAAACAAAAAGACGGGTTAACTTATATGGATGTTGATTATCAGGCTAATTTACATTTGCTTAAAGAAGCTCAAAAAAGCGGAGTAAAAAAGTTTATCTACGTTTCTGTATTGAATGGTAATAAATTAAAACACATAGCCATTTGCCATGCAAAAGAAAAATTTGTTCTTGCATTAAAAAACTCAGGATTAGACTACTGCATTATCCGCCCAAATGGATTTTTCTCGGATATGACTGAATTTTATAACATGGCAAGAAAAGGAAGTATCTATTTGTTTGGAGATGGAACATTGAAAGCCAATCCTATTCATGGAGAAGACTTAGCTAAAGAATGTGTAAAAACAATGGACAATGATATCTCGGAACTTGTAATTGGCGGACCTGAAACCTTAAATCAAAATGAAATTGCAAAGATTGCCTTTGATTCAGTAGGAAAAGAACCTAAAATAACACACATTCCTGATTGGATAAGAGGGTTGGTTCTGCGAATAGCAAAACTATTTTTTAGCAAACCGAAATTCGGGCCAATAGAGTTTTTCATGACAGTAACGGCTATAGATATGGTCGCACCTGAATACGGGAAACAGACTTTGAAAGAATATTTTGATGAACTAAATACGGCGCACAACAAAAATTAAACGCCAACAGCGGATTATAACACGTGCTGCAATTGAAACTGATTTAAAACTAAGCTGAATAGATCCTGAAAAAAATAAGAAAAATCAGACTACTCTCTTTCGCTATATTCCAAGCTGTTATGGCCTCAATTATAGGTTTGCTTTGCGGAATTCTGTATTCATTTGGCGGATTAATCATTGATGCACTCGTCAGTATGGGCTGGATCACCTTCCCTTCGACACCGGGATTAAGTTTTGGTACAGTACTCGCATTTGGGGCACTCATCGGTATGCCGATCATATTTGCAGCCCTTGGATTTGCAATAGGACTTGTTGAAGCGTTTCTATATAATATTCTGGCAAGATGCTTTGGCGGGATGGATCTTGATTTTGAACAAAAAAGTGAAGAGCTAACTTAAAACAAACCTGAGCTTAGCCCGTAGTATGGGAAGTTCGCACTATATCAGAAGAACGTACTGGGCAATGCATTCTTCAAACAAAAACTTTAAATCCCAATGGAAAAACTAAAGCCTGTTCATATTCGTGGTTGTTTCCTCTTGCTTTTTTGATTCACATTGCCGAGGAATTCTATGCCGGCATAGGCTTACCTGTTTGGTTTTCCAATCTTTTTAACACCAATTTGTCCACTGACATTTTCATTACGATAAACGCTACGGGAATAGTGCTTGTGCTGTTTAATGCACTCATGCATAGCCTGGGGATGGGTTCTAAGTTAATTTTGGTGGTTTTTGGATCACTGGTATTTGTTAATGGATGGCTTCATTTGGGGGCAAGTCTTCTAACCTCAACTTATTCACCACGTACTATTTCGGGTATATTTCTATTTGTACCCCTTGGAATCATCACCTTCAAAAAAGTGCTCCCAAAATTGTCAGGAAGAGACAAAATCATTGGCATTTCACTGGGCATTCTAATTCACGTCCTTGCCTCAGGTGTCGCATTGAGTCAATAATAAAGTGATTAGTTGACCGCTTCCTCTTAACACGTTATAAACAGGACGAATACTCAAAATATACAAATCCTCCTAAGATTAGGCCTTTGCTCATTCTAATTTATAATATGCCTCCCCCCTTTCCCACTTACTTCTTTTTACTAACTTTGCAGCGTTGGCTGGTTTTATATTTTTTCTTATCGGGGTGTGAGTTATTCTATAATCTCGATCCAATGGCATTCCCGGCTGGAAGATAATATAAGACAGTGGATAGATACCTGAAACTTAAAACGGATATTGGCTCTGGCTGGTATTCGTTTTTTTGTTCTAAGGGGATCACCATAACAATGGACTTATGTCATCAAACCTAGTCGTTCCATGACATTTACAGCTTGCTTAAAGTCATAGCAGGACTTCTTATCCAAGAGAAGACTACAAACCACCAGACATGATATTTCCTTGCGTACTTTGCACTTTAGTCAGCATGGCGTTTCAGATCTAACACATCATCACTAAATATCACAATTAGGCGATCAATAATAACTAAAGGAAACAGGTAAGTCTACTATTTTCATCTCTAAAATAAAGACTTAATCTGTTTCCTTAGGGAACAAATCAGAAGACATACAACTCTCATACCCAACCTGTGAGAGACGATATTACAAACTGGTTACCAACAGTGAAATATATGTTTTAAGGCAAGGGGGAAATTCCCTGTCCAGAAGACTCAATTGTTATATATTTAATTATTCCAGTTTATCTTTCGGACCTCCAAAACTATCTCCAAAAATCCATTTTAAAGCGATTGAAGGGCGAACCTCAAATTTCTCATTTCCACGGTTATTTGTGATTTTCACCTCAGAACCTATGGATAAATTTTGTGTAGCATTAAACCATACTTGAGGTTCAGAATTAAAAACAATGTTATCGGTAAATCCCTCTTCCGACCAAAACTCAATTACGCCGTTGAAAGTAAGCTTTCTTTTGAAGAAATTTAGGTACCATGTTCCATTCACGATGTAATTAAAATTATCTACATTTTTAATTTTTTTATAACCAGGAGAAAAGGTAAAACCCCAATTGGGGGTATAACGAGCATAGTTAACCCCAAAAATCCAACAAGTATTAGGGCTAAAACCTCCGGTTCCTCCCGGATATTCATAGGTGCCCACTATGCCTTCATAGGCAACTTCAAGGCCCAGTGGCATTTTTTCAGTTTTCAATACTCTGACAATTTTTTCGTGGCCACGGCTAATTCCATTTTTTGCATCGTAATCAAAATCAACAAAAGCATAGGAGAAGCCATATTTGTCGATGCGAAACATTTCGAACGTGCTCATGTAGAAACCTCTTTCAAAATCGTAATGCAATTGAAGGTTTTGACCTGTTGCTGAAAATGTCACGAGGATGGTTAGAATAACAAGTAGTTTTTTCATTTTTAGGGTTTTTAGGGGTTAGGTTTTAGTAATTAGCATTTATAGTATTTGTAATTATGTTATTTATTAGCATGCCAGATACATTCGAATTTTAAACGGGGGAAAAGATCTGGTAACTTTGTAACGGAATCGAATATCGGAGTCTATGCCCATATAATTATTTAAACAATGGATATCCGTTAAGGATTCACCAAGAGATAGTTAGGGAAGAATAAAAAGGAATCCCCCTCTCAATTATGATTCGCAACAAGAACCATAACTGAGAGGTATTTAGTGTATAAACAGGTAGTGTTTCGATGAGTTTATATTACCTGTACTGTGGGATTCCTTCTATATTAGGAGAATTACCTATTTGTATTTATTACTCCTGTTTTATTCCGATAAATAATAAACAGAGGGGCTTGTTTCCTTTTCCGGATGAAGTTGATAGCTATTTGGTATCAATTTAGCAACCGCACTATTTGTATCATCAATATCTCCAAAAATCCTTGCCTCGGCAGGACAAGTTTTCACACAAAATGGCTGATCTCCATTGTCAACCCGATCCATACAGAAATTGCACTTTTCGACAGTTCCCTTTTTGTGCTTGGTTTTATGAACTTTTTCGTGTGGTGATTCTCCTAAATCTGAATGATAAGAGGTTTCCTTGCTGTAATTAAATGCCCTGGCATTGTAAGAACATGCTGTCATACAAGCACGACATCCAATACATTTATCCTGATCAATAATTACGATTCCATCCTCACGTATACTTGATGCACCTGTTGGGCACACATTAACACAAGATGGATTTTTGCAATGATTACATATCACAGGTAAAACGCTAATTCGAGCATTGGGGTATTTCCCTTTTTCTTCACGTAAAACCTTATTCCACCATACACCTGGTGGAGTTCCATTTGCTTGTTTGCAGGCAAGTGCGCAAGCACCACATCCTACGCACCTTTTTAGATCTATAACTAATCCGTAACGCATAATTTTCCTCCTTATATTTTTTCAATTTTTACCGCAGCTGTGTTTTCAATACCTCCGACAACCGGATCGAAGTCACCTTCCCCGGCGGTTAGAAGTACATTGTAATTAAGTCCTCTTTTAGAATGCTCAGGCATTAATTTTGAAGGACGACCAAAATTGCCTGCGAATCCTAAAACTTCAGGATGAAGCAACTCAGTAGTTCCAATAACACCTTCAAGACTTCCACCATATTGTGAAACGACGCGAATTCGGTCTTTATTTTTAATACCTTTTTCTGAAGCCGTTTTACTGTTGATCAGAATGACATCTACATCGGGATGAAATAGTTTATGCATTTCCCGAACCGCAGGATCTTCTTCAAGAGCTCCGATACCCAGGTGGCGTGTGGCTATTTTCCAATTCACGGCGAACATATCAAATTCCGGAGCAGCCTCGTGTTCTGGATGAGGTATCCATTCCGGCATTGGCTGGAAGAATTTTAAATATTTATCATGATCCCAACCTGGAATTGTAATGCCATGTTTTTCACAATTTTTGACAACTTCCTCTCCTGTCCATTTCAGATAATCAAAATAGATTGGGATTCTGGTCTTATTTTTCGGGAAATGATAGTAATTATAGGTTTCTTTTAGTGGCAGCTTTTTGTAGGTCCATGATGCCCCATGTTTAACAAAGTATTTTATTCCTTTATTTGCTCCAAAATTACTTTTCAGATGTCGGTCAATTATTCCCTCCCACTTGTATGCTTGCATTGGAGCCAATTGGTATTCTCCTTTCAGTCGCATAAAACCATTTAGGATGCCATTAACAGCAGGGCGCATACCACCAATCCGTTCCATTAAATCCAAAAGAATGGTATTGGCATCGCGTGAATTGTAAACCGGATCAACAACAGGATGTTTAAATCCTATCCCTTGCAAACCACGGGAATCATCATTCATGCCAAAAAAACTGTCTTTATGATAAGTGACATTTAAACGCTCCATATTTGCTGACTCAGGTAACAGAATGTCGCAAAATTGAGTAGGTTCATCAAAATGGTAAGCGATAGAAAAACTAAAAGGAATTTTCTGAAAGGCTTTGGTAACATCTTCCCGGTTTACGTGATTTGTAAAGGGATTAGCGCTATGAATAAACATTGCTTTCGCCTCGTAATCCAAATGGTGTTTTTGAGGTTCTAAAACAGCACGCCATGCAGCAAATGATGTTGAATGCCGATTTGGATGAAACTGACTCATGTCCATCTTTTGAACCGGGTAATGAAACTCCTCCATCACCCACTCCTCAGCTCTTGGGTCTTTGCGAGGATCCGGCTGAACGGTACCATCCGGTCCTGGTTCCAAAAATGTTCCATTTTTGTCTCCCAACTTACTGCCTGGTACATCACTTGCTCCAACTAAGGAAAGTATGATATTGTTTGCAAGCATAACGTAGGCACCTCCCCGGTGAGAGATTGCACCTCTTCCTGTTGTCAAAATCACCGGACGATAAGGAAAGCTTACTCCATCGATATCAATTATACTTCCGATATGTGCAGCTTCAATATATTCTTTGGAAATTCTGCGAATTGTTGCAGCAGGAACATCTGATATTTTTTCTGCTTCCTCAGGGGTGAACTTTTTAAAGTGGTCTGAAAGGCAGGCAAAAGCCGGACGAACTTTCTGACCAAAAGCTTCATAATCTCCTGTAAGGGCAACATCACCAAGATTCGGATCATTAAATGAAACAGCCTTTTTACGGTTAAGATCCCATAATAGAGGCTTTCCGGTCTTTGGGTGACGTGCATAATGACCATCGTCTTTAATCAAGTAGGGTGCATTAGTACGCTCTTTCAGATGCTCAAAATCAAGTTTCCCAATTTCATGAACCATTACATTTGCCATTGCCATTAATACAGGTAAGTCTGTACCTGGTTTTAACGGAACCCATTCTCCTTTTGCTGTATCTATATTAGTACTGGGACTAATTGACACAACTTTTAATCCATTGTTAAGGGCATCAGCCAGCACTTTTGTTGGACCTGAAGCAGTAGTGAGCTCTCCTCCTCCCTGCACACCCATAAGGATGACATACTTAGTGTGTTGTAAATCCGTCCGATCCACGAATGTTCCATGAATGTTCAAAGGTCCGTAATGCACCGGACAAAGGGGGCCGTTAATTTCCATGAAATTGGGCGTGCCAAATGCCATAGGGAATACTGCCCTGCTCATAGGCAGGTCATCATAGATGCTTCCAAATCCATTTATTCCGAGAAGACCACGAGGATCTGTCTTCCAGATTTCTCTCAATTTTCCTGCTACAGTATCCAATGCTTCGTCCCAGGAAATTTCAACCCATCCCGGATCCTGGTCAAGCCCTTTTTGTGGATTTGTACGTTTCATTGGGGCTTTTACCCTGTAAGGATTGTATAAATTCCGGATGTTAGCATTGCCTCGTGGACAGAGTCTTCCTTTGTTTACAGGGTGATCTTGATCACCTTCTACTGAGACAACGACACCATTTTTTTTCTTAATTCGCATTCCACATCCGGGAACCAGACACATTTTACAATATCCATAAAACCATTGCTCTTTGGCTCCCTCCTCCAAGGATACCAAAGGGCTGACAAACTGTCCCAGCAGTGATGTACTCAAACCCATCAGAACAGCTGTGGCTCCACCTACCCTGACAAAGTCGCGTCGCGACATTTTTTTATTTACCTTTTTATTCATTGTATTTCATTGTTTGGATTGATTTTTATTGAAATATGAATCACACCAATTATCTTTTTTTTTCAGAATCGCATACTCAATAATTGCCATGATTCCGGATTGTTTAAGACCCTGTCGAATCACTATTTTTAAGAATTCCTCTGATAAGTTTTAATTGATTTCAGTTTTACTAAAGGGAAAACCAATAGTATGATTTTATAGGAGAGAAAACCAAATGCTGCTGCTCCAAGAGTTGCCACAAATTCAACCCAATTGGGAAAATAGGTTTCTGTTGACAAAGGAAGTAATGGGTGCACTTGTCCTGTTATTAATATGCTAAGTTTTTCTGCTAGGATTCCAAGACATATTAGTCCTGCAATAGAATAATACTTTACCGATCCCCGCAAGAACATCAGGATAGGCAATACCAATCCCAGGATAATATAAGTCCAGAGAAATGGACTTGACTGACCGAACAGTAGCATTTGGCTATGATGAAATACTTCAGGTGAATTTAAAAGCAATCCGGAAATGATTTCTAATGTGATTAAAACAAGACTGGTAATTAAACCTGCTACCAACCATGGCTTTACTTTTTTTACAGTATTTTCTTCAAGAAGAAAAAGGCTAAAGCTTAACCCCATAATAAGCCCACTTAAAATGAATTGGAAAATAGTAGTACCACCCATCCAGAATGATCTGGCGTCAGTTGTTGCTAGCATTATTCCTTCCACAGCAATCAGGACAATGGCAGAAAATATCGAAATCAAGCCCATTATTTTAAGTAGTTTAGGACTACTCTTTTCTGAATGAGAAAGATATAGATAGAAAAAGGCAACTCCACCAGCCAATAGAAGAGCCCAAAAGTCCCATGTCATAGGAGCAGATGTTTGGAATGCAGTTGCCAACCGCCAAACTTGTGGAATATTACCGATATCCATGGTAATTAATATGCCGGATGAACAAAAACAAGCCAACGCAATTGAAAGTGCTTTTTTGCGCATAGGTCTTGGAATAAGGTCTGTGAATTCACTTAATCCTATTATAGTAAGAAGGCCAGCACCTAATCCAGCGGCCGTGAAGAATCCGGCAATATACATTCCCCAAACGACTTGCTGATTCAGAGAGGTTACCTCCATGCCTTGAATAATTTGTAAAATCCATACCGATAAGCCTGTGGCGACAAGGATACCAAGAAAACACCAATTCGAAACGAACCACATTTTCTGATTTCGTGATAAAATTTTTGATTTTGCTGTCATTTTAAATTATTTTGATTTAGATGAATATTTCCCTCAATGAAACCGTTCAAATATTTTTGCTCGGAATTCAAAACATCTCTTTTTGTAAGTTGTTTTCCGAATTTCTATCCGTTATTTGGTTGAAATGGAATTGCTACAAAACACGATTGTACCTTCTAAAATGTGGATAACACCTTGATAGAATTTTGTATTTGACGCAGACAATGCTGCATTACAATATTTGTTCACCCATCGTTTAGGGTGCTCTTCAAAAAAAATTTTAAATAGGATAGAGTCCCTTTGGATAGCGTCTGGTTCTAAAGCCTTCCATGCCGCAATCTCTTTTTCAGCCAAGTGCTTTAAAAATTCTAATTCTATGCCCAGATAATCGGGTCGGTCGGGTTTGAACTTTGAGTTGGAAAGAAAAGCCTGGTTGTAAATTCTGATCAGTTGCATTAAAAGTTCAGAACCATTCGCGCTATCTTCAAGATACAAACCTTCGTAGGGAGGTGTAGGGCCAAATCCCGGAGATACTCCCCTAAACAATCGGTTCCAGTCAACGGCTAAATTGCTAACAACTTCTTCTTCCTTTTGATGTGAAGTTTCGTTCAGGAAATCAGATATTTCCGTAACACCAAGAGATATTTTTGACGTAGGATCTTCATTATCGAATGATTCTGAAATTCCTTTTAAATCAAAATTTTTAATATTCTGAACAAATTGAATATCGGGCTGCACATTTACCATTAAGGAAAGAAACCTAAGTAAGACTTCTCTTTCCTGTACATTCTCTATACAAAATGTAGTACCGGATGCATCTTGTTGTACCTTGAAGTCCGGATTACTTAGCTGTTTTTTATTCATATTTTCGTTTTATTACTATTTAGAATTCTTTTAATTTTCACAGTTAGGACCTGTGATTTGGATAAATTATTTGGTTGAACTCACAGTAAGCTCTCAATGGATCACTGGTCTTTCATTTAAAATCAGATTAAACATTTTGTTGTTACAACAACCAAAACAATATTAAACAACGCATCCCTCTCCCATAACTGTAAATCACAGTATTCAAATGTGCACCACAATCTGTTGTTGCAACAACTAAAATAATATTCAACAGCACATACCTCTCCCATAACTGTAAATCACAGTATTCAAATGTTGCAACACAGTCTGTTGTCACAACAACTAAAACAATATTAAACAGCGCATACCTCTTCCATAACTGTAAATCACAGTATTCAAATGTTGTACTACAGTCTGTTGTTGCAATAAATAAAGAAATATTCCTCAGGGCATACCTTTCCGATAGCTGTAAATCAAATCATTCAAATGTTTTAACACAACCTGTTGTTACAACAACAATATATTCAAAAAAAATCGTGCTATTCGCCCGTCTTCCCCTTTTACCAACTCGGGAAATTAAAATTCTCCCTCAAACTCCATTCTCTTCTTACCAAAGAAATGGTTCTTGGATCATTTTAGATCATTTGTTAGTTGAATTATTTTTCCTCGTACAAGTTCAAGTTCCTCTTCAGAAAAATTACTCAATGCCTTTTCGCGAATAGAAAGAGAGACTGATCTGGCAATCTCCCAAGTTTCACGGCCTTTTTTTGTTAAAGTAATCAAAAATTTCCTCCCGTCTTTCGAATCAGCTTCACGCAAAACAAGTGAATTCTTCTCCATCACATTTATTATTCTTGTAATATTGGGTCGATCTTTTTCTAGCATTGTCGCAAGCTCAACCTGTGATAAGCTTTGATTTTCGGTGAGTTTCTGAAGAATTGTCCATTGAATTGGAGTGATTGTAAGCCCATGTTCCAAAAAGGAACGTTGCATCGCTGCTTTTAATGTAGATGCAGCTCTATATATCAGATAACCAAGATCATAATCCAGTTTTGTATTCCAAGGGCTTGTAGTTTTACTCATTATTCAATTTAATTTTCACAAAATATAGTTGTTACAACAACGGTACTAATCTAACAAAATGATTTATTTTTTCCAAGCTAAAATTGAATATTTGAACTCATAATAATATACCCTAACACACATATCGCTTAATACACTGATATTCACAACATCCAGCAATCATATAATCAATTTATTATAGAACAATTATTTACTTAATAAAGAATTGATATGCTTACAAAAGCTCCCTTTTATTTCACCTATAAAATCAATATCCTTTCCTTAGCAAAAAAAACTATGACTTCTGAAACATCATTTTTTTTTGATTTTCAAACATATTGTATTCCATATATTAAAAATCGATTTTTAATTTAATCGGAGGTAAATTTTAGACTCTCGAATAAGATCGCCATCCTCTCTTCAATCTAGAGTTTAATAATATACATACTTAAAAATCGACAGACTTAACCATGGCTATCTAAACCTATGGAAGGATTCGGGAGCACACTTCATGCCCCTGGAACGTTACATCAAAATAAATTAATGCAGAATGAATAGATATTCTTACTGCTATAACAACTAAAAAATCCATAATCTATATTATTCCTCCCCCCCTTTCCACTTGCATCTTTTTACTAATTTTGTGGCGTTGGCTGGTTTTATATTTCTTCTTATCGGGGTGTGAGTTATTCTATAATCTCGATCCAATGGCATTCCCGGCTGGAAGATAATATAAGACAGTGGATAGATACCTGAAACTTAAAACGGATATTGGCTTTGGCTGGTATTCGTTTTTTTGTTCTAAGGGGATCACCATAACAATGGACTTATTCCATCAAACCTAGTCGTACCATGACATTTACAGCTTGCTTAAAGACATAACACGACTTCTTATCCAAGAGAAGAATACAAGCGTCAAGACTAGATATTACCTCGTGTGCTTAGCGTTTAAGTCAGTATGATGTTTCAGATCTAACACAACATCACTAAATATCACAATTAGGCAATCAATATAACAGAATTTCTTACATTTGCCGTGAACAACAAAATACTTCAAACAATCATGCAATCATTAAGAGAACTCTACAAGATAGGTTACGGTCCATCCAGTAGCCATACCATCGCTCCAGGGCGTGCAGCAAAAATGTTTACCAGGAAACATCCCGATATTCAAAACTTTCGTGTCACCCTATATGGTAGTCTTGCGGCTACGGGTGTTGGTCATGGTACCGATACGGTCATTAAAACAGTGATTGAACCACGCCAAGTCGAAATTATCTGGAAACCCGAAATTGAACTGCCTGTACACCCTAACGGCTTGCTTTTCGAAGCTATGGACGGTGACAAGGTCCTTGATTCCTGGGAAGTCTACTCTGTTGGTGGTGGCGATTTACGCGACAACACAGGCCTTTTGAACGATGCCAGCCAGGTTTACGAACTGACTAACATGAATGATATATTAGCCTGGTGTTTAGAAGAAGGCCGTTCATTCTGGGAATATGTTGAGTTTTGTGAGGGGAAAGAGATTTGGGACTTTCTTGAGAATGTATGGAAAGTGATGAAAAAAAGCATCAAACGTGGCATCGAAGAAGAAGGCGTTTTGCCTGGCACATTACGTATTGCCCGTAAAGCAAGCTCCTACTACATCCGATCGAAAACAACTACAGGATCAACCGGTAATATCGGACTTTTATTTGCTGCAGCCTTAGCTGTTGCCGAAGAAAATGCTGCTTGTGGTAAGGTCGTAACCGCTCCAACCTGTGGTGCTTCGGGTGTTGTACCTGCTGTTCTCTATTTCCTGAAGGAAGACCAGGGCTTCAGCGATAAGCGTATCATACGTGGTCTGGCTACGGCTGGTTTAATTGGTAATATCGTTAAAACCAACGGTTCTATTTCGGGTGCTGAAGTGGGTTGTCAGGGCGAGTTAGGTACAGCTTGTGCCATGGCTGCTGGTGCCGCTGCTCAAATTATGGGTGGTACTCCAAAACAAGTGGAGTATGCTGCTGAAATGGGTTTTGAACACAATCTGGGCTTAACCTGTGATCCCGTGGATGGCTATGTGCAGATTCCTTGTATCGAACGCAATGCCTTTATCTCACAAAAAGCCAGGGAGTGTGCGGTTTATTCTCTTTTCTCAGATGGTTCACACAAGGTATCCTTCGATCAGGTGGTTGAAACCATGATGCAGACTGGTAAAGATTTACAATCGAAGTACCGTGAAACAAGCCTGGGTGGTCTGGCTCGAATTGTACGTCCCGTTATCAAGAAAAAATAAATCCATTTTAAAAAAGAACAGGCATTGAAATGAATATTTCAATGCCTGTTCTTTTTAGATCTTAATTTTTTTTAACACTTCAAATCAGCTTAGTTCTCTAAAAAACACTACATTCGCATCGTATTGTAAAAATAAACTCATCCTTCAGGTTTAATTTTTAGACAATAACATCAATAGAGGCGTATGAATTCGAAGAGATTGATTGGCTACATTTTAATGGTTTTAGCAGGAATAACTTTTTTCCTTTACCTCATTTTCCCCTTTTTAAATCTACCTACTGAAAATAAATTGTTGATTATTGGCGGCACCTATATTATCAACAAAGTATTTTTTTACTCCTCACTTTATTTACTAGGCAAACAAATTATTGTGAAAGCGGCATCTTATCTACCCGCTTGGGCTGAAAGATTCATATTTCGCATGTTGAAGGTTCAAAAAGTCCCTCAACTCAGTGCTGCTTAGGCTGATTCAAGACCTAACATCTAATTTAATAATTTGTTCTGATTCAATTTTGAATCATTAGGATACTTGTGTCTGTCTTTCAGGAAACTCAGATAAAACGCATTCCAAAAAATAAGCAAGACCAGGGCCAGCACACTGTACCACTGGCTTAAAAAGCCAAGAACAGAATAAATAATGGCTCCAGATGGCTTATCTTCCGGATAAATGAGTTCGAGTTTCGTACCCAAAGCATAATCCGCATTTTCAGGACCTTTAATTTGGTAGGACTTCTCTCCTACCTGGTAACTGATAATGGGATAGCTTTCATAAAACAATTGCTGTTTTATCTCTTTAATATCCACAACAGTTCCCGTACAGCGCTTTCCGTCTCTAATCAAATCCCAATTCCCATATATGGGTATGAGTATAATTAAAAGGTTGATGAAATAATACCTGAAGCGTTTCATAGGGGGGAGATATGGGTTAGAAAACTAGTTTTAATAAATTTTCAAATAAAAGGATATCCAAAGTTTGGTTTAACCGCAAAGACTGCTAGGTTTTTCGCAGATCTGCAAAGTGGTTTTTCAAGAGAAATGCGCCTTCACATTCTTTAGCTGGTATTTCTGAAAACCATTTCAGGCTTCTAATATGTAAAAAATAAGAGCTCACATCATCAGATGCAAGCTCCTATTTTGTTCTTATAGTCTGTCAACAAGGATTTTCTCAGCGTCTTCAATCTTCACGTCAGGCAACATCCCAATAGAAGGAACTTGTCTCTCTTCGAATCGTTTGATAATAGTATCAATTGTATCCTGTCCCACATTGTGCTGGCTCAAACGGGTCTGAATACCAATGCTATTGAAAAAGTCTTCTGTTTTAACAATAGCCATAGCAATTCGCTCTTTGTCACTTCCTCCGGTAATGTTCCAGACTCTTTCGCCATACTGAAGAAGCTTCTCAGATCTTTTATCCTTCAGGTGATTCATGACTCCGGGCAGAACAATGGCCAGGGTTACGGCATGATCGATACCATGGAAGGCAGTCAGTTCATGACCAATCATGTGAGTTGCCCAGTCGCTTTCCACACCAGCCCCAATCAAACCATTCAGAGCCATAGTTGCTGACCACATCACGTTAGCATATTCTTCATAGTTTGGTGTCTCTGAATCGTAAGCTTTTGTTCCTTCTTTAATTAATGTCATCAGCAGACCTTCTGAGAAACGATCCTGAACAGGAGAATTTACCGGATAAGTCAGGTATTGCTCCATCACGTGTACAAAGGCATCCGCAATGCCATTTGCGATTTGTCTTTTAGGTAGCGAAAAAGTTGCCTCAGGATCCAAAACCGAGAATTTAGGGAATAATAGCGGTGAACCAAAGGGTAATTTTTCTTTGGTTGCAGCTTTAGTAATCACACCCCCACTGTTCATTTCAGAACCCGTTGCAGCTAGTGTTAATACAGCTCCCAAATCGATTGCCGACTCTACCCTGGCTCGTTTAGCCAGAATATCCCAGGCATCTTCTCCCTTATAGCAGGATGCTGCAGCAATAAACTTGGTTCCATCAAGAACCGAACCGCCACCAACAGCCAACAGGAAGTCAACCTTTTCAGCTTTCACGAGCTCAACAGCTTTCATCAGAGTCTCAAAATGAGGGTTGGCTTCAATACCACCAAACTCCAACACCTGGTATTCTTTTAGTGCGACCATCACCTGATCGTAAACACCATTCTTTTTAATACTACCACCACCATAGGTGATCAATACCTTTGATCCGGAAGGAATTTGCTTATTGAGTTCTGCAATTTTTCCTTTTCCAAAGAGGATTTTCACGGGGTTATAGAAATCAAAATTATTCATATGTCGTCTATTTTATTGAATTTAACCATTTTAAAAATGAGCTACAGCTCTTTTTAAGAACTCTCAAGTTAAGTTTTATTTCAGCGATTTAAAATAATCGCAACTAAGATTTTAATACTAGTGCGAAATTTCAAAAAAACAGACTAAATATGCCTTAGATTTAAGTTGTATTTGTAACCTGAATTCAGGTTATGCAAAATAAATGAAACTAAAAAGAGTTCAACAATAAGCTGAACCCTTAGATAGTTTTGAAAGAACTATTTATTATTCATCATCACATTCTCTGCCTTCTCCAATAATGTTTGATTGATCGAAAAGCAACGATCCTCCTACAGTCTGGTCGGCATTATCCTTTACTTCAATATTCATTGGATTTAGTAAATATCCAGTCGATAATACGTAGAGGTTTATTCACAACAATTGTCATATCTGAAACCGAAACGATCCGTTCTTCTTCATTAAAATGGTGGAAAAAACAAAGTATTAAAAACATCATTCGACTCGAATGACCAGTTCAGAGGAGGACAATCATTTACATCAAATTGTATTTCAGGTGCTGTCTGAATGCTTGTTTTACTTATTCCGGCTCCTCTCAGTGCCCCACTAAAATCCCATCTAACAATACTTCTATGAAGGTAAAAAAGGCCTTCTTCTAGTTGTACAAGCTCGCCCGGGCCGGCATTCTGAAGGGCATCGTTAATATTTTGCCAGTCTTCCTGAGCTTTGGCACGAACACAGGATGCAGAACTTGGCATGACCTTTATCTTTCCTGCATTTAACATTGCTGGAATATCTTCAAAAAATGCATTGTCTTTTGCGCAGCCTGTCATAAAACTAATGCTGGCTATAAAAAATAAAAGTTTTACAAATGTTTTCATAACCGTAATTTTTACGGTGATTATAATACAGATACAATTTCGGAAAAAACAGCAGGCAGGACATAGAAGGCTAGTTGCAGATGATTATAAAAAAGGCAATAGAAATGTTGCATTATGCTATTCATGTTGCATCTCATAGATTCAGGAAACACATGCAAATGAATTCAGTTGAGAATCTTATTCACACGGCTACGATCACACAAACACCTTTTTAGCCAGCCCCCCTATAGAGTCATCACACTTTTGTGCATAATAACACCCATAAAAGTTAAATCTCACAAATCTGTCCATAAACATCGGATATATCAGGAAAAAACAATTGTAAAAAAACTATATTGGCCCTCCAAATCTCAACTGTACACAACCAAAGCTTTTTAAAGCTTCATAAACCAATAACAAACCTTAAAACAACACATGAAACGAGCCATGAGAAGTACTTTTTCACACAAAGTATGATATTTGGCGACTTGCATGTGGCCTTAAAAGAAAATTTCAAACACATGAAAAAAACATTTTTACTAGCACTATTCAGCTTGAGTATTGCTCTGCAATTCAGCTACGCTCAAGGTGTATTAGATCAACAAAACGATCCTTTCTTCGGTGAAAGTTGTACCAGCATTATGGTTGGAAAAAAAGCCACTACAGATGGTTCTGTGATTACCAGCCATACCTGCGACGGTCGTTACCGTACCTGGTTGACTATGGAGAAAGCTCAAAGCTTCGATAAAAAAGCCACTCACAAGGTATACAAAGGCACGCTTAAAACCGAGACAGCATGGGATCAACGTAAAATGATCCTTGCAGGTGAAATTGAAGAGGCAGAATCGACTTTTGCTTATTTAAATACAGCTTACCCTTGTTTAAACGAGAAGCAACTTGCCATTGGTGAAACTACTATTGTTGGTCCTAAGGAATTGGTTAATGAAGAAGGCCTGTTCCAGATTGAAGAATTGGAGCGTATTGCCTTACAAAGATGCACAACAGCTCGCGATGCCATCAAGTTGATTGGAGAATTGATTAAAGAGCATGGCTACGGCGATTGGGGTGAGTGTATCACCATTGCTGATAAAAAAGAAGTTTGGCAATTGGAAATCTTTGGTGAAGGTCCTGATAAAATTGGTGGAGTATGGGCTGCTCAGCGTATTCCTGATGATCACGTAGGAATTTCTGCCAATATTTCACGTATTGGAAAAATTGATCTTCAGAACCCTGATTATTTTATGGTATCTGATAATGTATTTAAGGCTGCTAAGAAATTGAAGCGTTGGGATGGTGAAAAAGAATTCAAATTCTGGGAAGTATATGGTGGCGTTGAGAAACCATTTAAGATCCGTGAATTTTTCGTTTTAAACGCCTTTGCTCCTTCTTTAAATCTTGATTTTGAAGCCAGCGAACTCCCTTTCTCAGTGAAACCTGACAGTAAGATTTCGGTGAATGATGTGATGGCTATGTACAGAGAGACTTATGAAGGCACGACTTATGACATGACTCAGAACCTGAAAGTGATCAAGAAAAAATACAATGATGACAAAGAAGTTATCGGTCAGGATACAATCCTTGCTCCTAACGCTCACCCATGGCCTACTGGTAATTGTCGTAAAGTATCCAACTTTCTTCAAAAAGATGCTATTGAATACCAACGTACTGTTGCTGTTTCATGGTGTTCATATTCATTCGTAACTCAATTGAGAGACTGGTTACCTGATGAAGTGGGTGGTGTAGCCTGGTTCTCTTTCGATAACCCGGGACAGAGCCCACGAATTCCTATTTACTCAGGAGCCAGTGAACTTCCGGAATCATTCAACTATTGTGGACAAAAGCGCTTCCGTGAAGATGCAGCTATCTGGGCTTACCGTAAAGCCAATAAGCTAGCGACACTAGGATGGCAGAGCACTCGTGAAGAGATGATGTCAGATGTCGCTCATTTCGAAGCTAAAGGTTTTGAAGAGGGGGCCATTCTTGAAAATAAGATCTCTGAGCTTATTAAAGAAGGTAAAAAAGATGAAGCCAGAACATTGCTTAACCAATATACACGTGATTTCGCCGGATCAAGTATGCTTCGCTGGAAAGAACTGGAAAACAAATACTGGGGTAAATTTGGATTAGGTTTCTAATCATTTCCCTGTCAAACACAACAAAGCCCACTCCTGTTAAGAGTGGGCTTTGTTATTTTTTGACATCAACTATTTAAAGCTTATAAAAAAAAAATTAATACTCGTTCCCTCTTTCATCAATCATAGGAACGAAACGAACAGGAATAATATTTTTTCTGACCAGTTTACCATCGACCTTTTTCAAGAGTACAAGACTCTTAACATTCTTGGCTCCAATAGGAATCACCATTCTTCCGTTTTCACCTAGCTGATCAATTAAGGGCTGTGGAATTTTTCTGGGTGAACAGGTTACAATAATGGCGTCAAAAGGTGCGTGTTCTTCCCAACCCTGATAACCGTCGCCCAATTTCAGATACAAATTATCGTAGTTTAGAGATTCAATTGTTGTTCGTGCTTTTTGAGCCAAACCTTCAACAATCTCTATGCTATAAACCTGCTTACATAGTTCACCTAAAATTGCCGCCTGATAGCCTGAACCTGTTCCAATTTCCAGGACCTTACTTTTTGAATCAATATCCAACAGCTGAGTCATAATACCAACAATATAGGGTTGTGATATGGTTTGTCCGAAACCAATAGGTAGTGGAGAATCTGCATAAGCCAGATGTCGAAACTGGCTGGATACAAACAGATGCCTTTCAACTTTCTGCATCGCTTTAATTACAGCCTTATCGCGAACCCCACGGGCTGCAATTTGTTCTTTCACCATATCGTATCGCAACTGCTTATAATCCATTTCCTGAGCTCTTACACCTCTATTCAGTCCACACAAACACCCTAAAAAGAAGAAGCTTATTAATAAGTATCTATTCATTATATCCTTTTTTACAAAATAAAGTTACAATAATATCTGACAAATTGGATTGACAGGAGCTCACTTTTCGTGAAATTTGTAATATAAAAGACCTTTTTCAAATGGGGTATATTATTGAAAATGTGATTCTGATCCTTAATAAAGCAGAACTAAAACTCAATCAATAAAAAAGGAGTTGTCGACAATATCAACAACTCCTTTATGTTTTATAAAGAATTAACCCAAAATATATTCTAATTACACATCATGGCAGATTGAATTAGACTCACTCTAAGAACAATGTGTCCGTTCGGTTTATTTCCTATAAACTCAGGCTTAAAACCGGCATGCTCGAGTTCTGATTTTACCAACCTAATTAATTCTGAACTCACATGGTTAAAATGATGAGCAACAACTATACTTCCTTTATTAAATTTTTCTTCAAACTTATCTAAAATCTTACGTGCTTCAAGTCTGTTTTGTTCGATTTCCTTTTTTACAATATGATTGTACTCCGCAATATTTTTCATAGTTAAGTCGATTTAGAGGTGAAACATTGAATTCATGCTTTTAAGATCATTTTGCAGTAAATTTTAACTGAAAGCTGCTGTTTTGAAATCAATTCATTTCAATATCCCAATGCTCTTAAAAACAAAAATCAAATAATTATCGAAAAGCCTTATACTCGCTTTCCATATGACAATAATAGAATAATTTTATCAATAATCAGTGATGAAAAGTAAAATATCTTACATGAATGTCGAATTTTAAATGATGAACGAAAACTCACTCCTCTTATATCATCCTCAAAAACAAGGCGTTTAATCTTAATGTTTCTATGATACCGGAAGTCTATTTTTTTTTATTTTTTTTAGTCTTGAATGCATCTGAATTCAACCAGCATCAGATCCCGATCCTCATCCAAATCAGGATAGAAACCGATTAATGCCTCCCAAAGTTCCTCTTTTGACTGAAACCCATCCTTTTGAATCTCCTCCATACTCATTTCATTAATTTTTCGATATGAAATGCCTGTTATTTCAATTGACAGACTTGATCCATCTGAAAATTCAGCCATAGCCTTCCCCAATGGATAATGAGGTTCATCAATCCGGGCTGTTTGAATCTTATTACCTTGTTGAATAGCCTTATAAAAGCTTTCATGGAAATGTATTCGAGTCATCATCTTTTTAATTAGTATGTAAAAACCATTTTTTATGGTAAAAGAGACTAGTCTTACGATAAATCATTACTTTTAATAACAGTCATTCGATTAACCGGTCCAGCTACTAAATCACATATAATGAAAATATCAAGACTATGCTTATTAATAGCTCTATCCCTCCCCTTAATTAATCATGCACAAAATTATTCTAATATTGATTTTGCTCATCGTATTTCAGAGAAAGATGTAAAAAAAAATATAAAAGCTCTTACTGCATACAAAATGCAGGGACGTGAAACAGGAACTGAAGGACAAAAACTTGCTGCAGCTTATATCTATTCTCAATTTAAGCAGTATGGACTTAGGGGTACGACTAACAGCACCGATAGCCTGAGCTATTTCCAGGCCTTTATAATGTCGAAATCATGTACACCCACGGGTACACTGAGCGTTAACGGCAAACTATTCAATAACTATAAAGACTTTATTGCTGACCCCATTCAAGATTCAATTTCAAAAGATCTTGAAATTGTCTTTATCGGGAATCATCCCATTGAAAAATATTCTGAAGCTGATTTATCCAATAAGGCAGTGCTTTTTCTAACATCTAATTTCCACAGTGCTTTTACTGAAGTTGACAGAATAAGAAAATACTCAAAAGCTAAGTTTATTTTTTTCGCTGATCCTTTTCATGATCATTTATTCGAAAAGCACCTGAAAACGAAAAAACACGTTTTAAACAGAATGTACCACCTGAGCGAACTGGCTGAACACAATAAGAATCCTTTTGATTCGCTTAAATCACCAGAGCAGTATGACTTTTTCAAAAGCTTAAAAGAAGTCCATATCATTCCAATTTCCACAAAGCTGGTTAAAACCATGACTGGACTTAAAACAAAAGAATTGAAAAGACTGATGACTAGCCGTAAGACTCTTAAAAAGTCATCAGAAAACCGAATCAAATTAAAGTTGAAAAAAAATAGCCTTAATATTAAGACTGAAAATGTAATAGGTCTAATAAAAGGCTGTGAAAAACCTGAAGAATCTATTGTCATCTCAGCTCATTACGATCATTTAGGCATAAAGAAAGGGGCTATATATTCAGGAGCAAATGATAATGCATCGGGTGTTGCCGCACTTATGGAAGTTGCCCAGGCTTTTAAAATAGCCGCTAAAAATGGCAAGAAACCAAAGCGAAGCATTCTTTTTGTTGCCTTTTCAGGCGAAGAGAAAGGCCTGTTGGGATCCAAGTTTTTTGTCAATCATTCTCCTGTCCCACTAGAAGCTATCAAAACCAATTTAAATATGGATATGCTGGGGCGTCAGGATGAATATCACAACTCGTCCAACTATATCTATCTTTTAGGCAGCTCTCACCTCAATCCCCATTTGAAGCAAATTAGCGATAGTTTAAATGCCTTATACACCCACTTAGATCTGGATTATAAATTAGATCACCCCGACAACCCTCTTTACGGTGCATCCGATCAGGCATCTTTTGTAAAGAAAGGCATACCTTCCATTATGTATTTCAATGGCCTCCATAAGGATTATCATACGCCAGAAGATCTGTCTGAAAAATTGAACTATAAAGCCATCGAAAAAGTGGCAAAACTGGTTTTTCTCACTGCCTGGGAACTTGCCAACAATCCATAAACACTAATTTTTCTGGTTTAAACATACGTTTTTTTCATGTTAAGCTAAAATTAGGTTCATTAACCGATTTAATTTTAACAATATCTCAACTAAATTCTATATTTTTAGAGAAGAAGAACTAAATTTGCTGATATCATCAAAAGATCAACGTTTATGAAACCTATCCTATACCTATCGATTATCTGTCTTGTTTTGCTATTATTTTCCTGCAAAGACTCTTCCGAGAACATAGGATACGTTGATCCTAACGAAGAGTTAGTAGAAGATCTTAATAAGGTAGAAGGAGACTCCCGCACTTACAACACCGATTTTAAGATACTGGCAGAACCCCAGGAAGCAAACTATTTTGAACCAACCACTATTTCAGTTGCATTATCAAGTATTCCAACTGAGATGGAAGCTGCTATTCACCTGCCTTCAGTAAGTGATCTTCCATTTACACCAGGCACTGAGAAAGCAAATATTGTTACCTTTTGGAATGAGTTTAATACGCTTATCTTCCAGGTTCAGGTTGCTTATTTCGAAAACGATGCTGAATACAAGGCCGACAATCAGGATTTCTTTATTATTTCAGCAACTCAACTGGCTGACAATCCATTTCTTGATACTGAAGCTGTTGACGATCCAATAGATGAATGGATTGAAGAATTCAATATGAATGGCGCTAGTGAGCCTGTTGATGTCAGAATCTATCAGAAATTAGAATTAACTCATGAACTTCCATTATTCTTTAAGGGAAAATTTAGAAAGTGGGAAACCATGTACCCCTACTACTCTTACAAGGCCGATCAGAAATTAATAGAACATACGTCTACAGGATCGAAGATGTATTACGCCTGGCACGATGGCCTCATTTTCCAGATTGGATACAATATGGATATCGAAGGGATGGATATGGAAGCGATGATTAAAGAGATCATCCTTGGGAAATAAGGGTATCTATCAGTCATTATTTCCTTCAAGCCCCATACAGTGCCTTTTCAGATGTAGTAAGCCATTCTGCATCCCCATATCAGAATGGTGATGCCAGAAACTATCAAAACCATGTTCTACCCCATACAAGTGCTCAAAACTGTGGGAGAATTCTATTTCATCCAGGAATGCATGCATTTCGAAGCTGGCTTTTCTATTCTGATTTCTTACAAATCGATCTTCAGTACCTATTTCCATATACAGTCTAACACCCGAATCGATTAAGGCTTTTCTATTCTCAGAAGCCATTTCTTTATTTAAAGCCAGGCTATAATCGCTGACATAGCCCATAGATATCACTGATTTAAAACTACCGGGATATTTAAACAGATAATGCAAGGCACCACCTCCGCCACGGGAATGGCCTTCAAGTGAAACGCCTTCCTTCATTCCTCCTGCTTTAAAATTCGTTCTGCAAAACTCAATAAACTCACCATTAAGTTCAGGCACGAGCAGGGCTTCATTCTCTGGCGTAAACCATTGAATTTTATCCCGATCATCATCACCACGAACGCCGGCAATCACGATATCTGGAATTTCACCAGATCTGATCCATTCATTTATTTGCTCTGCAGCCACATATTTCTGAAAAGTCCCCTCATCTCCACCTTGTCCATGTAAAAACAACAACAAACGATAGTTTTTATCAGAACTCCAATTGGGTGGCAAATAAACAAAATAGGGCACTTTTCCTTGAGCATTACTCTCGAAAGTTAATAGGCTGAATTGTCCAATAGCACCAGAAAAATCAAAGGTTGAGGTCATATCTAATAAAATGATGAATTACAAAAATAGTTTTTTTGTATTTATTAATGATCCTTCTAAAATTTAACACGAATACACGAATTTATAGTCTTTGAAATTATTTATTCCTTCTCACCTAAAGTATGGTTTGAAATTTAATTCGTGAATTCGTGGTTAAGTTCTTTTCTGTGATCCTTAAGTTGGATTAATAACTAAGAGCTCCCACTTTTTAAAAAAAATCCTGACAAGTTTCGAGAACCTGCCAGGATTAATCTTCAACATTAAAAACACTAACTCAAATAATGGCTGTATGTGTTAATATCTAAAGTCTCCTGTGATTTTTTACAGAAAGAATAGATAAAGGCACTCGCCAATCGTGCATTGGTTACCAATGGCACATTCAGGTCGATGGCAGCACGTCGAATCTGGTAATCATTATACAGTTCATCCTCGCTTAAATTCTTTGGGATATTGATCACAAAATCGACCTCTTTACTTCGAATCAAGTCCAGGGCTGTTTTTTCACCTTTTTCATCTGGCCAGGCCACAGCTTCGATCTCAACACCATTCTCACCAAGGAATTTTGCAGTGCCTCGGGTTCCATATATTTTGTAACCTTTCTCCTGCAGCATTTGTGTACTCTTAAGGAGTTCAATCTTTGAGCGAATAGGCCCACTACTAACTAAAACAGCCTTCTTCGGGATTCGATAACCCACTGATAGCATTGATTTTAGTATCGCATCGTAATAATCCGGACCAATACAGCCAACTTCACCTGTAGAAGCCATGTCCACACCTAAAACAGGGTCAGCTTTTGACAGTCTGGAGAAAGAGAATTGAGAGGCTTTCACCCCAATATTATCCAGTTCGAACATCGATGGCATTTGCTTTGGGATATCTCCGTTAAGCATGGCTTGTGTAGCCAATTCAACAAAATTGAAGTCCATCACTTTCGAAACGAATGGGAAACTACGACTGGCTCTCAGGTTACACTCGATTACTTTTATATCGTTATCTTTTGCCAGCAACTGCATATTAAATGGCCCGGTGATATTCAGAGATTGTGCAATTTCTTTTGCAATCTTTCTGATACGACGAATGGTTTCGAAATACAGTTTCTGAGGTGGAAATACCAGTGTGGCATCTCCTGAATGCACCCCTGCAAACTCAACGTGTTCAGAAATCGCATCAATCAGAATCTCACCATCTTTGGCTACACCATCGAACTCAATCTCTTTGGCCTGCTGGATAAACTCACTTACCACAACGGGGTATTGTTTAGAAACCTGGGTCGCAAGATTCAGAAAGTGCTCCAGTTCATTCTTATTCGATACCACATTCATAGCCGCTCCGGAAAGCACGTAACTTGGACGAATCAGAACAGGGTATCCTACTACATCAATAAACTGATGAATGGCTTCGATACTACTCAATTCTTCCCATCGAGGCTGATCAACGCCCAAATCATCGAGCATAGCCGAGAAGGTTTTTCTATTTTCAGCTCTATCAATGCTTTCAGGAGAGGTTCCTAAAACCTTCACATCTGCATTGTGTAAACGCATCGAAAGATTATTTGGAATCTGACCGCCTACTGAAACAATCACCCCTTTAGGCTGCTCAAAATCAATTATATCGAGCACTCTTTCGAATGACAGTTCATCGAAGTACAAACGGTCGCAAACATCGTAATCGGTACTTACGGTTTCAGGGTTGTAGTTGATCATGACTGATCGGTAACCTTCCTTTTTCACTCCACTAAGAGCATTCACGCTACACCAGTCGAATTCCACACTTGAACCAATACGATAAGCACCCGATCCTAAAACGATAACAGACTTATTGTCATTCTCATAAACCAGGTCATTTTCACTACCACTATAAGTCAAATACAGGTAATTGGTTTGTGCCGGATATTCAGCTGCAAGGGTGTCAATTTGCTTGACAACCGGAGTAATACCTAATTTTTTACGGGTATTTCTTACCTGTAAAAGCTCGGCTTCCATATTGCTGCTTTCAGGCTTCAACACAAAGCGAGCAATCTGGAAATCGGAGAAACCATAAACTTTAGCCTTACGTAAAAACTCCGGGCTAAGTGTACTCAATTCCTTATGCTTTTGAAGCTCCCATTTTAGCTTGCTGATGTTCTCCAACTTACTCAGGAACCATTTGTCGATAGCTGTTAAGTCGTGAATTTGATTCACCGAATAGCCTTGTTCAAAAGCCTGGGCGACAGCAAAAATTCTCATATCAGTAGGATGCGAAAGCTCCTGGTCAACATCTTCAAACTTAGAATGGACATTACCCACAAAACCGTGCATACCCTGCCCGATCATTCTCAAACCTTTCTGAATGGCTTCCTCAAAGTTTCGACCAATGGCCATAACCTCTCCAACCGATTTCATACTTGAACCAATCTCTTTGGTCACCCCTTCGAATTTGTTAAGGTCCCAACGAGGGATTTTACACACCACGTAGTCAAGAGCAGGCTCGAAACAAGCCGTTGTGGTTTTAGTTACCGCATTTTTCAGATCCTGAAGCGCATAACCCAATCCCAGCTTAGCAGCAACAAAGGCCAAAGGATAACCGGTAGCTTTCGATGCCAGTGCTGATGAACGCGACAATCGTGCATTCACTTCAATCACACGGTAATCTTCAGAATTTGGATCCAGTGCATACTGAACATTACATTCACCAACCACACCCATGTGACGGATAATCTTTAGGGCTAGAGATCTTAACTTGTGATATTCCGAATTAGTCAGGGTTTGTGAAGGTGCAATTACAATACTCTCCCCGGTATGAATACCAAGTGGATCGAAATTCTCCATATTACAAACCGTGATACAGTTGTCATAGGCATCACGAACCACCTCATATTCCACTTCTTTCCAGCCCTTTAAGGACTCCTCTACCAAAATCTGGGAAGAATAGGATAAGGCATTTTCAGCCAAGGCTCTTAGCTCATCCATATTGTTACAGAAACCAGAGCCCTGTCCGCCAAGGGTGAAGGCTGCACGCACAATAATTGGGAAACCTAATTTACCGGCAGCATCCAAAGCCGCATCAATCGATCCTACGGCCATACTCTTTGGCGTTTTCACATCGATCTTGCGAAGCTCATTAGCAAAAATCTCTCTGTCCTCAGTTTTAATGATGGTCTCGATAGGTGTACCTAAAACCTTCAGGTTATATTTTTCAAGCGTTCCGGCATTAAAGAGTTCAATACCACAATTCAATGCAGTCTGTCCTCCAAAAGCCAACAGAATACCATCAGGCTTCTCTTTAAGAATCACTTGTTCTACAAAATAAGGTGTTACAGGAAGAAAATAGATTTCATCAGCAATACCTTTAGATGTCTGTACTGTGGCAATATTAGGGTTAATCAGTACCGTCTTGATACCTTCCTCTTTCATGGCTTTTAATGCCTGCGATCCTGAATAGTCGAATTCACCAGCTTCACCAATTTTAAGAGCTCCCGAGCCTAATACTAATACTTTCTTTATATTATGAGTCATGTTTATCTGAGTTAATGTTAAGTCACTTTTTACTTTAAACTTTATTCTTTGCTTTGTTATCCTTTATGCTCTTTCATCATTGCAATGAAATCATCAAATAGGAATTCAGTATCAGTAGGCCCACTTGAGGCTTCAGGGTGAAACTGAGATGCAAAAAAGGGCTTGCTCTTGTGCTTAATCCCCTCACAGGTATTATCGTTGGCATTTTCAAACAAAACCTCCCAATCTGATGGCAAGGTATCGGTGTCGATAGCATAACCATGATTCTGGGAGGTAATATAACAACGCTTAGTGCCCTTTAGAAGAACAGGCTGATTGTGACTACGGTGACCGTATTTCAACTTGTAGGTATCGGCTCCTGCAGCCAAAGCCATCAATTGTGTCCCCAGGCAAATACCCATAATAGGCTTATCCTGATCGAGAGCGTTTTTCACATGCTCAATGGCCTTGACATTTAATTTTGGATCACCGGGACCATTAGATAAAAACAAACCATCGTAATCTTCATTCGTGAAATCGAAATCAAAAGGAACACGAATGATCGTCGTGTCGCGCTTTAAAAGACAGCGAATAATGTTATTTTTACAACCACAGTCCAATAAAAGCACTTTGTGTTGACCATTACCATAGGTTTTTATCTCTGTCGTACTTACTTCAGAAACCAGGTGGCGTTCGTTTGGATCTTCAAAAGGCAGATCCTGCTCATCAACCACAATTTTAGCTTTCATACTTCCTCCATTTCGGAGCTTCTTGGTCAGTGCACGGGTATCAACGCCATAAATACCCGGAATTTTATGCTCTTTCATCCAATCGGATAAGCTTAAGCTCGCATTCCAGTGACTAAAGTCTTCGGTATAGTCCGACACAACAAAACCAGAGAGCTGAATCTTCTCTGATTCGAAATGACGGAACAAATCGTCTTCTTTTCTGTCTCCAGGAACCCCGTAATTCCCAATCAAAGGAAAAGTTGTCACCAAAATCTGTCCGCGATACGACGGATCGCTTAGACTCTCAGGATACCCGGTCATAGCCGTATTAAAGACCATTTCACCTGCTACAGATCCTTCGTAACCAAAAGAAGTCCCCAGGTATACGCTACCATCTTCCAGTATTAATTTTGCTTGTTTCAACATAAATTGTAATTATATAATGGTTGTTATAATATTTAAAATCATTTATTCCTTAAGATACTAACTATCTAGCTTCTATCTAATAATGCCTGATAAGCTTTATCGATTTTACCGAAATTAAAGCCTGCAATCGTCTTTTCCAATTTTATTATTATTTCCTCATGGCATAAGTTGCCAATACTACCTTCGTGCTGGTGTTTCAAGTCTCTTTCGAAATTAAATTGTCCGGAATCAACCAAAGCGCCAACTTCCTTATAAGCATCACGAAAAGGCACGCCTTTTAGCACCAGGTCATTCACCATCTCTACAGTGAACAGGTATTGATACTTCTCGTCATCGAGCAGATTTTCATTCACCTTCACATTAGAAAGCATGGTATGCGTCATCTCCAGACAGGAAATCAACTGATCGAAAGCAGGCATGAAAAATTCCTTGGTCAGTTGATAATCGCGATGATAACCTGATGGCAGATTCGAACTCACAGCTTGTATCTGCGTTGGCAGGACTTGCATTGCATTTGCTCTTGCTCTTACAAGCTCGAAGACATCAGGATTCTTTTTATGTGGCATAATGCTGCTACCCGTCGTGAACTCATCAGCAAAACTGATAAAACCAAAGTTCTGTGAGTTATACAGACAAGCATCCATTGCCAGTTTTCCTATGGTATAAGCCATATTTGAAAGTGCAGACAGAACAGCAAATTCCATTTTCCCTCTACCCATTTGAGCATACACCACATTGTAGTTCAGGTCATCGAAACCTAACAATTCGGTGGTCATCGTTCGATCGAGTGGAAATGATGAGCCATAACCGGCGCCTGAACCCAATGGATTCTGATCAACTAATTTAAAAGCTGACTGCAACAAAGTCAAGTCATCGCTTAAAGCCTCGGCATAAGCACCAAACCACAGTCCAAATGAAGATGGCATAGCTACTTGTAAGTGGGTATAGCCTGGAATCAGGATATCCTTATATTTATCCGAATTTTCAATCAGAAGATTAAAAAGCTCTTGCGTTTCATTCACCACCTTCTCAATCTGATGACGGGTGAAGAGCTTTAAGTCAAGTAACACCTGATCGTTTCTCGATCGGCCGGAGTGAATCTTTTTCCCCACATCGCCTAAGGCTTGTGTCAAGAGGAACTCAACTTGTGAGTGGACATCTTCAATTCCCTCTTCAATCACAAAATTGCCTTCTTCAATATCGGCAAAGATTTTTTGTAGTTCCTTTTCAACCAGAGAGAGTTCATCCGGCTCCAATAAATTAATACTGGTCAACATTTTACAATGTGCCAATGAACCCAATACATCAAAGGGAGCCAATTGCAAATCGAGCTCACGATCTTTACCTACAGTAAAGTTTTCGATGTTCTGATTGATCTTCGTGCCTTTATCCCAAAGTTTCATATCCCTATTATTTATTGTTTTTACTAAATATCCAGATCGTTCAAAACCTGATAATAAATTTCAATACCTTCTTCTATTTCAGCCGTGTGAATATATTCATCAGCTGTATGTGAACGGGCAGAATCACCTGGCCCAAACTTTAAAGTTGGAAAGCCTTTCATAATAGCCTGATCTGAAGTAGTAGGCGAACCGTAATAGCTTCTGCCCAGTTTTAATCCTGCCTGAACAAGAGGGTGATTCAAATCGATTCCCGACGAATTCATTCTAAACGATCGGGCCTTAATCTCACTTTCTGTCTGCAGATCAATCAATTTAAAAAGATCCTGATTGCTGTAATGCTCATTACTTCTCACATCTACCACAAACCGGCAGCTATCGGGAACAACATTATGCTGGCTACCAGCCGCAATCTGAGTCACTGTCATTTTCACAGGGCCCAGTATATCCGATTCCTTATCGAATTTATAAGTCTGAAACCATTGCAGATCCTTCATGGCTTTCTCAATGGCATTGACGCCCTCATTCCTGGCAGCATGTCCAGCTATCCCCTTAGCCTCAACATCAAGAACCATCAGCCCTTTTTCGGCAATTGCCATTTGCATAAGCGTGGGTTCTCCAACAATTCCCAAATCAATCTTGCCAATTTCATTCTGAATCAGCTCAAAACCATTCTTTCCTGAAATTTCTTCTTCGGCAGAAGCTGCAAATACCAGGTTATAGGCTTGTTCCTTTTCATCAAGAGCCAGAAACGTAGACATTAGAGAACATAAACATCCTCCGGCATCGTTACTGCCTAAACCGTAGAGTTTCCCATCTTCTTCAAGCGCTTCAAAGGGATTTTTCGTCCACGATGCCGTCGCGTTAACGGTATCCAAATGGGAGTTTAGTAACAGGAGCGCTTTGCCCTCGCTATTGTGCTTCCCGAATGCCCAAACATTATTGCCTTTTCTGTAGGTTTGATATTCATAGCTTTTCAAAACCTCTTCAATCAAATCGGCAGCCTGGTTCTCCTCCTTACTGTAGGATTGAATAGCAATCAAGCCCTTAAGGGTTTCAACAGCCAGTGTTTTATATGGATTTAAATTCATCATTAATATTCTATCAATTGGGTTCCACAACACTCATCCTTATCTATTCTCAAAAGGTCACCGATAATAACTTGTACTCCTTTACCAAAAGCTTTAAAAGCATTCTCAGTCTTAGGTAACATGCCATTTTTTATCGTTCCATTATCTTTCATTTCCTGATATAGATTTAGGTCTATACTCTTCAGAAAACTCATATCGTCATCAGGATTAACTAAAACACCCGGCTTCTCAAATGAGTAGATCAGTTTCACTTGATATTGCTCACTTAATGCAATGGCCAGCTCTGTTGCTATTGTGTCCGCATTTGTATTTAAAAGCTGTCCCTTTCCATCATGTGTAATGGCAGAAAGCACCAAAACCTTATTCTGCTCAATGTGAGCTGACAAAGCTTCCGTATTCACTTCAAGCACATCGCCCACATAACCATAATCGATACTTGCATGCTGTCGTTTCTCAGCCAGAATCAAGTTATCATCGGCGCCACACAAACCAATAGCCTGCTGATTCAAAGCCTGAAGGCCAGCTACCACTTTCTTATTGATCAAGCCGGCATATACCATGCTCACAATCTTTAGAGTTTCTGCATTTGTGATTCGACGTCCCTCTATCATAGGCGATTCAATGCCCAATTGTTCAGCCAAATCACTAGCCAGTTTACCGCCACCATGTACCAGGAGCTTAGCTCCCTTTATTTTCGAAAAAGCTTCAAGACTTGCAGCCAGCTTGCTTTCATCATCAATCAGATTGCCTCCGATTTTTACCAGCGTTAGCTCTCTCATCTCTATTGCTTTTTAATTAATGATGCAAACTCATTGATAAAGGCTTCAGCATCCAACATGGTTAGATTTAATGGTGGCAATAATCTCAAGGTGTTTTCCCCTGAAGCTCCTGTAAAGTAGCCCTTATCAAAAAGTAAAGCTGATTTTACCTCTGCCTTATTTTCCAAATCAATACCAATCATCAAACCTTTTGCTCTTACAGATTGCTCTCCAACGAGTTTCTTTATTTCATCTTCGAGATATTGTCCTACAATCGCAGAATTCTCTATTAGTTTTTCTTCTTTCATCACTTCCAACACAGCGATGCCAGCAGCACAAGCCAAATGATTGCCACCAAATGTGGTTCCTAAGAGCCCGGCTTTGCCTTCCAGCTTAGGGTGAATTAACACACCAGCAAGGGGAAATCCATTCCCCATCCCCTTAGCAGTTGTAATGATATCGGCTTTGATATCTGAGTGCTGGTGTGCGAAAAACTTCCCTGTTCTGCCATAACCCGATTGAATCTCATCAAGAATCAATAGAGCCTCATACTTTTGACACAAGCTTTCTGCTTCTTTTAAGAAATTGGCTTCCGGCATAACGACGCCATTTACCCCTTGTATCCCTTCTATAATGAATGCTGCAACATCGCCTTTCTCAAGCTCCGCTTTTAAGGCTTCTGTATCGTTCATCTCAATAAAAACCACATTGTGCTTGGCATTATAGTTTGAGGCTAATTTTGCATTATCGGTTACTGCCAAAGCACCACCCGTACGACCATGAAAGGCGCCTTTTATGGCAATCACCTTTGATTTACCCGTGTGAAAGGCAGCAAGTTTAAGTGCATTCTCATTGGCTTCGGCTCCCGAATTGCACAGGAATAAGTTATAATCGTTGTAACCCGAAAGTTCACCTAACTTTTCAGCCAATTGATCCTGAAGCTTGTTTTCAACCACATTAGAGTAAAAACCTAAGCATCTCATCTGATTTTCAAGACGAAACAGGTAATGAGGGTGGCTGTGACCGATTGAGATCACACCATGTCCCCCATAAAAATCTTTATATTCTTTTCCCTCAGTATCAGCAAGGATAATGCCCTCTCCTGAAACTAAGTTGATATCGTATTTTGTATATGTATTGAATAATTGCATTGCAAAACGTATTTAGAAATTGAGACTGATGAATTGAAAGTTTGAATGGCGTAGAAACCTCCAATCACCAATCTCAATTCAGAATTCATAATTTAAAAAGCGACTGATTTCAATCTAAGTCCGGCATCTTCTGCCAGTCCAAACATGATATTCATGTTTTGCACGGCCTGTCCCGAAGCACCTTTCAACAGATTATCAATTGTCGAGACAATCAAGAGCTTATCGCCATGTTTTTCCAGATGCAAAACGCATTTATTGGAATTCACAACCTGTTTCACATCCGTATTTTCATCACTAATCACCACAAATGGATGATCCTGATAATAGTTCTGATAGTGAACCAGTGCTTCGATAAGACTCCACTCGCAGGTCGTATAAACCGAGGCTAAAATCCCCCTTGAAAAATTACCTCGTACCGGGATAAAATTCAAGTCCTTTTTGAACGTATTCTGTAATTTACAAAGACTCTCCTTAATTTCAGCAAGATGCTGGTGCTCAAATGCCTTATAGAGCGAAACATTATTGTTCTTCCACGAAAAGTGTGATGTCCCTGTGGGAGCCTGACCCGCTCCTGTCGATCCGGTAATAGCTGTGACATGTACTTCATCTGTCAAGGCTTGTTCTTTTGCCAGTGGCAACAGAGCCAACTCTATGGCAGTCGCAAAACAACCCGGATTGGCAATATATTTTGCCTCAGAAATAGCTGCCTTATTCATTTCAGGCAAACCGTAAACAAAAGCATGCGCATTGCTATCCATCCTAAAGTCCATGCTCAAGTCAATAACCTTTAACGACTCCGGCAAGTTGTTCTTCTCGAAAAAACTTTTGCTTTTACCATGACCTGAGCAAAGAAAAATCACATCAACGGCCGTAAAATCAGCTGCTGAAAAACTCAAATTGCTTTCACCTAAAAGGTCCTTATGCACTTTGCTTATGGCCTGTCCATTATGACTGCTGCTCTGCACAAAAACGATCTCTGCCTCGGGATGCCAAAGCAAGAGTCTCAAAAGCTCTCCTGCTGTGTATCCCGCTCCTCCAATGATTCCAATTTTTATCATCCTATTTCGCATTTACAGTGTGATAAATCTTCATCGAGTTGGCTAGAATGGTCGTAAAGCCTTTCACATCATCAGCCGTCCATCCCTCATTCTTCTCTCCATATTGGCCAAAGGCATCACTCATCAAATCATGTGGCGAATTCACACCAATCATTTGGTAATATTTTGGATAAAGCATCAATTTCACTTCCCCGCTAACTGTTGTTTGTGTGTTTTCAAGGAAGCATTCTATATTTCTCATCAAAGGCTCCAGGTATTGAGCTTCGTGCAGGAGCATACCATAGAAATCACCAAGCTGATCCTTCCAGTGCATCTGCCATTTGCTCAGGCAATGCTTCTCAAGCATTTCATGGGCTTTTAAGATTAAAACGGGTGCTGCAGCCTCAAATGCAACTCTACCTTTGGTTCCCAAAATGGTATCACCTATGTGCATATCTCTACCAATACCGTAGGCTGATCCAATTTTTTCTATGGTTTTAATGGCATCAAGCGGATTCTCGAATTTCTGTCCGTTCACCGACACCAATTCCCCTTTTTCAAAACCAATACTAAGCTCACTGGCTTCAGTTTGGGTCACTTGAGAAGGATAGGCCTCCTCGGGTATGGTCTGATCTGAAACTAAAGTTTCTTTACCACCAATACTGGTCCCCCAAATACCGGCATTTATCGAATAGGCCATTTTTTCGAAGGCATCATCAATACCCGCTTCTTTCAGGTATTGAATTTCTTCTTCACGGCTTAGCTCCAAATCTCTGGTTGGTGTAATAATCTGGGCATTGGGTGCCATAATCTTAAAGATCAGATCGAATCTGATTTGATCGTTCCCTGCTCCTGTGCTGCCGTGGGCAATATAGTCAGCACCAATTTCATGAGCATATTGGGCAATAGCCATAGCCTGAAAAGCTCTCTCTGAACTTACTGACAAGGGATAACAATTGTTTTTCAACACATTGCCCATTATCAGGTACTTGATGCATTTTGCGTAATACTCTTCAGTTAAGTCGATGCTGGTGTGTTCTATTACGCCCAGCTTTTGAGTTTTATTTTCAATTGCGGTCAGTTCTTCATCACTAAATCCGCCTGTGTTTCCTAATACTGTATAAACCTTCATGCCTAAATCCTTTGACAGGTGAAGTGCACAATAGGTTGTATCTAATCCGCCACTGTAGGCTAAAACGACTTTTTTATCTTTTGTTATCATGATTTTCTTTTTTACGATGATTGTTGCTAAAATTATTCTTGAGATTTTTTCGGATCACAGAGCATTCCGGTACACAAACACATATTGTGATTGGTTCTTTGCAGAATGTCGTAGTTAATACAGGAGGCACATCCTTTCCAGAAGGTGGCATCATTAGTAAGTTCCGAAAAAGTAACGGGCTTGTAACCCAGGTCTGAATTGATTTTCATGACCGCCAAGCTTGTAGTCAGTCCGAAGATTTTTGCTTCGGGGTAACGCTTTCTCGATAACTCGAAAGCTTTTTCCTTAATCTGCTTGGCCAAGCCAACATAACGGTAGTCCGGGTGGACAATCAATCCCGAGTTGGCGACATATAACTCATGCTCCCAGGTTTCGATATAGCAAAAGCCAATCACTTTATCCCCTGCAAAGGCAATTAGAGACTTGCCTTCCTGAAGTTTCTGAGCAATGTATAAGGGATTTCTTTTGGCGATCCCCGTTCCTCTTATTTTAGCAGCTGTTTCAATCATTTCGCATATCTCGGTGGCATACTTTATGTGTATAATCCCCGATTCGATAACAGCTATTTCTTGTGTTGTATCTACAGTAAGTTCCATTTTCTTCTATATCTCTAGGTTTCCCAAAATAATGCTACGCCTGTCAGGCTTAACCATTTATTATTAATGTCAATATCAAAGCTCTCTTTCAAGCCGTTTGTTACCCTGTTTTGTCGGAGCCTTAGCCGATCTTCTCTGTTTAAAAATGCGTTCATCTCGTTTAAATTTATCGTGAATTATATTCTAATTTTCTTCTTTAATCATCTCTTGTTCAAGCCCGTGATATCGACTATCGGGCACAAAAAAAGCCCACCGTGGTCGACGGCAAGCTTATATATCCTATTTCAGTTAATAGTATATCAGACTCATCCGCCCCTTCTGGGTAGCAGTTCGAACGCAAGTGGCGTCGGCTTACTGTGTAGATTGTTGTTGGCATATGAGGTCTTGTTATAATTTCAGTTTCAAAAAAAAAGTTCAAAAAAAAGGCTTACCGTTTAAACGGTAAGCCTTTTAAAATATATCATGGTCAATTCAGACAACACGACAATAAGACATCTACCGCTTTCTTTAAAAGTGCGCTGCGTCTTCGTCGGATGTTTAAAAATTGAATCATTGTTCTCTGTTTTATTCTTTGGTACTTGATGTGTTACTAAACGGGCATAAAAAAAGCCTTCCGGTATAAAGGAAAGCCTGGAAAATAATCCACAAACAAAGCTTCCTTATTGTTGAAATAAAGATCTGCGTCGTCGTCGAATTATCATTTTTGTAGCCATGCTTTTTTTGCTTTTGTTTCGACAAATATAGACACATTTTTTCATCTATACCAAATCGAGTTCCCCCACCGGGCTCACGCAAAGCTTTTCGAAAACAAATAAAACTATGCTAAAAAGCCCATAAACACCTGAACTTATGGACCAATTATTTTTTATTAAAAAAAATGAATTTTAATGTCGATTGTCTGATTTCACTCCAATATGAGGCTAGTTTTTGGCCCTAACGGAATATGATGGATAAATATGATATACCACGAAGTGGTTAAATTTAAATAACCGCACTTGAAAAGTGCGGTGTGCAGTGTAATTTGTTTTACATCCCTGAAGGGGGTGAACTTGATATATTATCTCCGCCTTAGGCGGAATGGTTTTAACTTTATTTTCACCACCCGCTTCGCAGGAGGTTATTTAAATTTAGCCTCCTCTTCGCCTGCAAAAAACTTGATCGACGAGCACGGTCGGGGCTATTTATATGATATTAATAAATAACATTACCCTTCATATTCAATTAGGGTCTTTCTTTTTTTCTACAAACTGCAATAAGGTATTTAGGTTCTTGGGTATCACTTTACGAAACACCTTTTTCACAAATAAGGCAATCATCAGTTTTTTCAATGGTGATTTGGCTTTCAGATACATTTCTACTTCAAGCTTACAGGACTGATGACTTAGCGAGCTCACTATAAAAAATTGGTAGAGCTCATCTACAGGTGTTGGACTCGTTGTCAATTCGCCATAGACCAATTGCCCGTTTTGTCCCTCTTTTGTAACGGTAACAAAATTAAGGTGTTTGCCATTCACAACACAAACGTGCTCCGTACCAATCTTTGTGACTTCATGGGCATTGTATTCAAATTTATCAACCCCTTCCACCCAATAATGCCGATAGGTATAATTGGTAATGTACTCCCAGAGCTCGGCAGCCGAAATTGGAAAGTCTTTCTCAAATAAGAGACTTGGAGGCTCATTAAACTGAACTTTCGGGCCCTGGCTAAGGGTATCAATTTTTAGTTCTTGTCTATCGACTTCAGAAAACAAGTAGCCTATCTCATCACCATCATACTTATCATGTCCCTCTTTAAAATCAAAAAGTTTGCTTTGATAATTCTCCGATAACTGTATTTCATTACTTAGCCCATTGCTTAGAAGAATATAGTTATCACCCTCTATGGAGTTTTTCATCAAACGGTGTACCTCAATCACTTCTGATCCAAATGGCTTCCTGTTATCCTGAATCGTCATGAATTGCAATTCCCCACTGTGGGCGATAATCTTAAGATCCAGATTTGGTGCTGAAGCACAGGCATTGCAGGGACAAATTCTGTTTTTTTCCAACAGTTTAAGATGAGAGTAAAAGGCCGTAAACATCTTCTCAGCCTTAGCCAACAAGCTTTCTAATGATGGTATTTCCTCTTCTTTATAAAAAAACAGGGCATCTCCTTCTACTTCGGCAAGTTGAAACTCATTGGCATTGGCCTCAATCAATATTTCCAGTAATTCAGCAATCACATGCTGACTGTGCTCCACCTCAGTTGATTGTACAAATTCGGTAAATCCGGATATGTCGGGAATAAAAAGCAGTGATTTCTTCATCTGGTTATTTTCTGTTTACAGAGAAGAAGATAAGACTTTATTTCCAATCCTGAACAAAACGGCTAAAACCACCTACCTGAGGATCTCACTATTTTTTTTGTGAGGCTCTCAGTAATATCTATCTGAAACGAAAACTATTGGTACCCTCACTAAAAAAGTGAGAGCACCAAATCATACTCTGAGGGTCTCACTATTATTTTTTGGTGAGGCTCTCAGTAAATATTCTTAAACAAAGCTTAACTTTAATAAGGGAAACAATTCTTAACCTTTCAAATCTATCTAAACATCAGCAATATGGAATTCAATGAAGGCTACATCTATCACATTTACAATAGAAGTAATAATCGTTCTCCTTTATTCTACTCTCGTGAGAACTATCTTTTCTTCATCGAGAAATTTAAACACAACATCCTTCCTTTTTGCAGCATATTAGCATGGTGTTTAATGCCAACTCATTTTCATATCATGGTATACGTTAATCGAATACAAATTGACGATCGTAACGAGAATTTAAACTTATCTATAGGTAAAATGCTGAGCAGCTATACCAGAGCAATACAGAAACAAGAAAAAATCACAGGTTCCATTTTTCAAAACCATACCAAAGCCAAGTGTCTAAACCAAATTGAAAACATATCGCCCAGCTATTGGAATACAGTCTTTGGCACACAAATAAATATAGAACATGACCATCACAACTATCCCCAGATTTGTTTCAACTACATTCATATGAATCCTGTTGCTGATCATTTGGTTTACACCCCAGAAGATTGGGAATTTTCTTCGTATCGAGATTATTTTAATTGGCGGAATGGGAAATTAATTGACTATGATCTAGCTATAAAAGAACTAGGAATAGAAAGAAACATATTGGTACCCTCACTAAAAAAGTGAGAGCACTAAACCCATCCCTGAGGGTCTCACTCTTTTTGTGATCCCGAATTATCGGGACTAGTAAATTTGCAAACATAGCGCACAGACTTTAGTCATACCCTGACATATACAGCTCGCCTATAATCAGAGCATGACGGTGCAGTCTTCTGAGTTTCTCACTCTTTTATGGTCCGAACTATCAGCACCAGTTATCTCAATACTTCTAACCCCAAATCAATCAAAAAAAAAGACCTTCAAAAAAGAGTAAAACTTAAACACTAAAAGACTTCAGTATCATCTTAAACACCACCAACTCCCTAAAGGGAAACATAAAAAAGCCAGAAAAAAATGCATTGATTATCAATAAGAAAAAACAGAGTCATAAAGGGCCAAACATAAAGCAGAATCGGAATTACAAAGTCCTTTTTTGATAAAGAAATACAATAAGCATGCATGGATTTTGCTGAGTAAAACACCTACTTTCACGCAAAGCTATAATCCCCACTTTTACACCAATAGCTGCTTACTAACAGAAAACCATGAATAAAAAATTACTGAAAAATTTAGTTAAAATTAATTTCAAAACAATCATTTTTAATTTCAATTACTTCCCGTTTCAACAGGCCATAAAACTTCCTGTCTTAGTTTCAAGAAACACATATTTTAAACGACTAAGAGGTGATGTAAAGATAGAATGCCCAATACGTTTTGGAATGATAAAATTAGGCTACAACAATTGTCACATTTTTGACAAAAAACTAAGCAGAACTATTTGGAGAGTCGATGGGAAAGTCAAATTCAAAGGGACTGCTAATATTGGTCATGGATCGAAAATTAACCTTGGAAAAAAAGGGGAAATAACGATTGGAGACAACTTCACGATAAACGCTGAGAGCACACTAAAAATTGAAAAAGGATTAACCATTGGTAATGACGTTTTAATCTCTTGGGATGTTCTAATTATGGACAGCGATTGTCATCATATCTACCAGGAAGAAAAAATCATCAACCCGCCACAGGACATACATATAGCCGATAAAGTATGGATAGGATGTAGAAATCTTATTCTAAAAGGAGCTCACATAAGAGAAAACTCTGTTATTGGAGCCAATTCTCTTGTAAACAACGATCTTCTGACTGCCAATGCCGCATATGTTGGCACACCAGCACGAATGGTAAAAGAAGGTATCTGTTGGGAAAAATAGGCCCAAACCTGAGGGGCTCACTTTTTTTTTGGTGATCCCGAATTATCCATACTTCTAAGCATTTTCCAGAATAAAGGCCATAAAAAAAGAGCATCACGCCAATAAAGTGATGCTCTAATATCATATAGTAAGTGTACTAAGCGACTTCAGCTTCCATAGTAACTGTTGCTTTCTTTGATTTTCGGTACAGGTAAGAATTAAAGATGTTTCTTTTTGCAAAACGCATTTGCTTATCAGAGTTAATCAACTTTTCAAAAACATTTCTTTTCACACCAAAGTATTCGTAGGCTGATCCATCTAAAAAGGTCACCTCAAGTAATAAACCTTTGTGCTTGTAGTCATCAATACCAACCTGAGTTGTTGTATGCTCATACTCCTCAAGGTTTGCAGCTTTTGTTTCAGGAGCAATACTTACTAAGAAATGATAGGCATCGATAATCTGACGGCTTTTTAATTCAGCCTCTTCGTACAATTCATGTCCTTCAGGGAATTTATCGGTATGCCATTCTTTAACTAAATTTCTATAGGTCTTTTTTAGTTGTTTAAGATCGGTATCCTGATCAACATTAAACAATTTTTTGTATTCGTTAATACGCTTCATAGATGCTTCCTTTGTAAATTTCCTCTCAGTAGATGCTCAGGTGTTTTTCATGGCACACCCATGCCCGTTTTTTTTCAAAACAGCCGCAAACATACACATTTAAAAGTTCTGAATGAGAAGTATTTATTGTTTTCTCTCATCAATTAACGTTCCTCTTCATAGATTCAAACAATACCGACTACTAAAGTGATGTCACTGAGGGGTTCACTCTTTTTGCTCCCGAAAAACCTGACAGGAAAATTCTCATTATTGCAAATAACCTGTCAGGTTTAAAAAACGAGAAAAAAATTGAAGCATTACTCCCCGCCTTTAGGCTGGTGTTATCTCACTCTCAAAATAGGCTTTAACCCAAAACCTTATTGTAAAAACCCTCCCAATCATCTAATAAAAATAAATTATGATTTTAAAACTGCAGTTCTTAAATTTACTATTCCGCTGATATACTGTACATCATTATTTCAAAACTGAATGTTAGCAAAACAATTTTGGAGTAAATCGAGACAGAAATCTACCCAATCAATGGGGAGGAATACAAAAACCAACTGGAGGAATGTCAAACTAAGTCGGAGGAATCATAAAATAAGCTGGAGGAACGTCAAAACAAGTCGGAGGAGTCATAAAATAAGCTGGAGGAACATCAAAACAAGTCGGAGGAGTCATAAAATATGTCGGAGGAATGACAGAGAAGTCCTGAGGCATGATAAAGTAAGCAATTTAGTTTTTGTTTAATTATAAATCCAAGAAAGATGGCAGCAAAAAAACACTATTCTGAACTTCAATTACTCGAAAATTATCGGGTAGCCCTAACCAATGTTGAAAATCAAAAAGAAATAGCCAGAACCATGGCCGAGTTTGGTTACGATACCGGAGCCATTACTCAAGGCAAAGCCCTCCTCGAAGCTACCAATCAGACTTTCCAACTCAACAAGCAGGAAGATGTCGAAACCTTTGCAACAAGAGTCCATTTCGATGCCAAGGTAAAAGGCTTGGCTAAAGCTTACAACCTGCATCGCAAAAAAGCCAAGGTGATCTTCCGTAACGATCCTGTTACCCTTCAAAAACTGGCACTCACCGGATCAACTCCAAGTGTCTATGTGAAATGGATAGAAGCTATAAAAACCTTTTACTTAGGGATTCAGGATAATCCCGACATTCAGGCCAAATTACTTCGACTAAGACTGACTGCCGATGATGTAACTGCAAGTTTAATTGCCTTACTAGAGACAGAAGTGGCAAGAGCCAAATATCTACGCGAAAAAGGGGAATCTCAAGAGGCAACCCAAGCCAAAGATGCTGCCTTCAAACAAATCGACGATTGGATGTCTGAGTTTTTCGCCGTAGCCAAAATCGCCATGGACGACAAACCACAACTTCTCGAATCTTTGGGAATTCTGATCCGCAATTAAGAAAACTTAAAAAAGGCAAACCTAAAGTTTGCCTTTTTTTGTGCCCAATGAAATAACAAAAAAACACCCCTCTCCCAATTGGACAAGAGAAAGGGGTGTAATCTCACACCTTAAAATTCAGGTGGAAGCCGATATACAATTTGTCAATCGGTACTAATCAACCTACCACAGAGATTAGAGAATGTTTTTTTGATTCCAGAACAGAACTTCCGCTCAGATAAATATCGACCTTACGTGCCGCCTCACGGCCCTCACTGATGGCGTGAACCACCAGGGATTGCCCCCGGCGCATATCGCCTGCTGCAAATACACCTGCTTTTGAGGTCTGATACTTATGGGTTTTTACGTTGCCTCTCTCGTCCAGTTCAACGCCAAGATCTGATAGCAAACCCTCGTATTGGGGGTGCAGAAAACCCACGGCCAAAAAGACCAGGTCACAGGCCAATTCATGCTCACTTCCCTCAATTTCTTTAAAATTGCCATTAACCCACTCAATATCCACCAATTTCACGGCTTTCAGCTGACCCTTTTCATCGCCCACAAATTCTTTAGTCAGCACAGACCATTCGCGCTGGCAGCCCTCTTCCTGAGAACTGCTGGTACGCAATATCAGGGGATATTGTGGCCAGGGCGTTGCCGGATTGAAACCCTCTGGCGGCTGAGTCAGCAATTCAATTTGCAGTACCGACTGAGCCCCCTGGCGAATAGAAGTCCCCACGCAATCGGAGCCAGTATCACCCCCGCCTATCACCAAAACATGCTTGTCCTTAGCCAGAATAGCATCCGATTTTTTAATGCTGTCACCAGCATTGCGTTCGTTCTGCTGACGCAGAAAATCCATGGCAAAGTGCACACCTTTCAGCTCGCGGCCTTTTATAACCACATCCCTTGGAATGGTTGAGCCTCCACTAAGTAAAAGGGCATCGTAGGCATTCAATACGCTTTCTACAGCAACATTTTTCCCCACATCAGTTTTGGTTTTAAATTGGATGCCTGCCGCTCTCATTACCGCCAGTCGACGATCGATCAGGGCTTTCTCCAACTTAAAATCAGGTATCCCGTAACGTAACAAGCCACCAATGCGGTCGTTTCTTTCGAATACGGTCACCTCGTGCCCCGCTGAATTCAGCTGCGATGCGGCTGCCAGACCCGCAGGTCCGGAACCGATCACTGCTACCTTTTTATCAGAGCGCATTAAGGGTATATTAGGCTTTACCCAGCCCTCTTTATAGGCGCGCTCGATAATGTTCTTTTCGATCAGCTCAATGGCTGTAGCCTCTTTATTGATCGATAAAACGCATGATGCTTCGCAAGGTGCAGGGCAAATGCGTCCCGTAAACTCCGGAAAGTTATTGGTCGATGCCAAAATCTTATAGGCTGCCTTCCAATTATCTTTATACACCATATCGTTAAAATCCGGAATATTATTTCCCAGAGGGCAGCCAGAGTGGCAAAAAGGTACACCGCAATCCATACAACGTGAAGCTTGTTTTTCGACTTTAATTTTACTTATTGATTCAATAAATTCTTTATGGTCTTTGATTCGAATGGCCACCGGCTTATAAGCGGGCAATTCTCTTTTATATTCTAAAAATCCTGTTGGTTTTCCCATCTTTCAATTCTTTTAATTACGATTCTACACCTCTTTATTGGTACCCTCACAAAACAGTGAGAGCACCAATCAGATCAATTAAGCGATAAAGGCTTTTTCAGCTACTCCAGGCAAAGGCTCCTTCGTTTCGGCTTTCATCTTCTGATTCTCAAGAGCGAGCTTATACTCTTTTGGGAAAACCTTTATGAACTTCAGCATAGCATTGTCCCAATCGTCAAGAATCGCCTTGGCTCGTTTACTTAGCGTGTATTGATAATGCTTTCTAATGTAGTCGTGCAAGACCTCTTCGTCATCCAAATCGATGCATTCGTAATCGTCCAGTTCGTAGTTTTTATATTTCTCGAACGTTCCTTCTATATCGTACACATAGGCAACTCCACCCGACATACCCGCACCAAAGTTCGTGCCCACGCCACCCAGAATAATGACCTTTCCTCCGGTCATATACTCACAGGCGTGACGGCCCACACCCTCGACAACGGCCGTTACACCCGAATTTCTCACACAGAATCGTTCACCGGCTACACCATTGATATAGGCTTCACCCGAAGTAGCCCCATAAAAGGCCACATTACCAATGATCATGTTCTCAGCAGCCTCGTATGTCGATTTTCTATCGGGATAAACAATCAGCTTGCTCCCCGAAAGGCCTTTCCCAAAATAGTCGTTGGCCTCTCCTTCGAGCTCAAAGCTGATTCCCCTGGCTGAAAAGGCGGCATAACTCTGCCCTGCCGACCCTCTGAATTTAATATTGATAGTATCCTCTGGCAGACCTGCAGATTTGTATCGCTTCGATACCTCATGTGACAATAAAGTCCCCACGGCACGATCGGTGTTCACCAAATCGAACTCACCCGAAACTTTTTCCCTTCTTTCCAGGGATGGTTGTGCCAATTCGATCAGCTTCCAATCGAAAAACTGATCAACACCATGATCCTGTTCCACCTTTTTGTACAAGCCTACCCTTTTGCTGGCCTTTTCCTTATGGAGAATAGGGCTCAAGTCGAGACTTTTAATCTTCCAATGTTCAATATCCTCTCTCAGTCTTAGCGCATCAACCTGACCGACCATTTCGTTTATGGTTCGAAAACCTAATTCGGCCATAATCTGACGCAAATCTTCCGCCAGAAAGGTGAAATAATTGACCACATGCTGCGGATCACCCGTAAAGAGCTTACGCAATTCTTTATTTTGAGTCGCCACCCCAACCGGGCAGGTATTTGAATGGCATTTTCGCATCATGATACAACCTGTAGCAACCAAAGCAGCTGTTGCCACGCCCCACTCTTCAGCACCCAAGAGGGTAGCTATAGCCAGGTCGCGACCAGTTCGCATCTGCCCATCGGCCTGCACGGTAATTCTATCGCGTAACTTATTTTTCACCAGGGTTTGGTGCGTTTCCGACAAGCCCAGCTCCCATGATGTTCCGGCATGTTGTACCGAACTGATTGGTGAAGCACCTGTTCCACCATCGAAACCTGAGACCAAAACCACATCAGCATGAGCCTTGGCAACACCTGCAGCAATGGTTCCAACACCTGCTTTCGCTACCAATTTCACATTAATTCTGGCCTCTCTGTTGGCATTTTTCAAATCGTAAATCAACTGAGCCAAATCCTCAATGCTATAAATATCGTGATGCGGTGGTGGAGAAATCAAGCCCACTCCGGGAGTTGAGTGTCTCACCTTCCCGATCCATTCGTCAACCTTATGCCCGGGCAGCTGACCACCTTCACCCGGCTTAGCCCCCTGAGCCATCTTAATTTGAATCTCATCGGCCTGGCTGAGGTAATAAGAAGTCACACCAAATCGCCCTGAGGCGACCTGCTTGATGGCCGAACGCATGCTATCCCCATTGGGTAATGGCTCATATCTTATTTCATCCTCACCCCCTTCACCACTATTACTTTTCCCGCCAATGCGGTTCATGGCAATGGCCAAAGTAGAGTGTGCCTCATGCGATATGGACCCAAAAGACATGGCACCCGTTGCAAAGCGTTTGAATATATTTTCGATGGGTTCCACCTCACTCAATGGAACCGATTTGCGTTTCTTGAACTCAAACAAACTCCTGATGGTTATCGCTTTTTCAGACTGATCGTTTATTTCCTTAGCATATTCGCTGTAGGCCTCATGAGACTTTGTTCGGGCAGCCTGTTGCAGTAAGCGAATCGTCGTAGGATTAAACAAATGGTGCTCTCCCTTTTGTTTCCACTGATAAAGACCTCCTTCATCCAGGCGGGGTTTTAGACCTGCCTGTTTAGGAAATGCCAACTGATGTCGTACCAAAACCTCACGAGAAATCCCTTCGAAATCAATGCCACCCAATCGGGAAACCGTGCCCTTAAAGCAGGTTTCAACCACCTTATTCGACAGGCCAATGGCCTCGAATATTTGAGCCCCATGATAGGATTGCAGGGTTGAGATACCCATCTTCGAAAAGATCTTAAGCAAGCCGCCACCAATGGCTGCAATGTAATTCTCAAAGGCACGTTCATTCGTAATGCCTTTTGGAGATAGTTTATTCGCTTCGAGCGATACAATGGTATCAAAAGCCATATAGGGGTTAATGGCATTGGCACCATAACCAATCAGCGTGGCAAAGTGATGCGTTTCCCGCACATCGCCAGCCTCCACAATCAGCCCCACACGCACACGCAAGCCGTTCTCCACCAAATGGTGATGAATGGCTCCAACTGCCAGTAGTGAAGGAATAGGCGCATGCTCTGCGTCAATCTTTCTATCCGAAATCAGGATCACATTGTGTCCATTTTCCATGATAGCCTGATCGACCTCACTGCACATCTGGCTTAAAGCCTTTTCCAATTCGCCTGGTTCACCTGAAGCAGAATAAACCGCATCAAGAACCTTAATGCGAAAGTTGGTATCATGGTAAGAACGCAGCTTTTCGAGCTGCTCGTTGGTCAACACCGGCTGATCGAAAGTGATTTGCTTACAATGCAGAGGCGTCTCCGACAACAGGTTATAGAGTTTCCCAACCGAGGTGCGTAAAGACATCACAATTTTCTCCCTGATGGGATCAATTGGCGGGTTACTAACCTGCGCAAATTGCTGCTTAAAATAGTTCGATAAATGTCGGCTTTGGTTAGACAGTATGGCCAAGGGCACATCACTCCCCATTGAACCCAAAGGCTCCTTACCTTCCTCGGCCATGCTAGTGATGATATAATTCACATCCTCCTGACTGAAACCAAAAGCTTGCTGACGACTCAGCAGATTTTCAGCATCGTATTTGAAGCTCAAGTCCTGCTCCTGAATTTCATCGATATGCAATTGATTCATATCCAACCAGCTTCTATAAGGCGCTCTCTTAGAAATCTCAGATTTAATTTCTTTATCGAATACAATTCTACCCTTTTCCAGATCAGCATAGACCATCTTACCGGGTTGCACCCGCCATTTTCTCACTATCTTCTCCGGAGCAATAGGTAATGCACCGACTTCGGACGAAACGATAATTCGATCATCGTTGGTCAGTATCATTCTCGAAGGGCGTAGGCCGTTCCGATCCAAAGTTGCTCCCACAATATTTCCATCGGTAAAACAAATGGATGCAGGACCGTCCCAGGGCTCCATAATGGAAGCATGGTACTGATAAAAGGCTTTCTTTTCATCTTTCATCTTATGGGTTTCCTGCCAGGCCTCGGGAATCAGCATCATCAAAACATGAGGCAAAGAGCGTCCACCCATCACCAGCATCTCAACCATTGAATCGAGATTACCCGAATCGGAATTGGTTTCGTCCATCACCGGGCGCAACTTACGCATGTCATCGTGAGAGAACTTGGTGCACTCCAGGAATTTCTCATTCGATCGCATCCAGTTCATATTCCCTCTCACGGTATTGATCTCACCATTATGGGCAATATACCTGAAAGGCTGTGCCAATCTCCACTTGGGGAATGTATTGGTCGAGAAACGAGAATGAATTAGCGCAATGGCCGATTCAAGATCTTCATCGAGTAAATCGGTATAATATTGTCGGGTTTGATGCGTTCTGAACTGCCCCTTGTACACAATGGTTTTGTACGAAAAGGAGGTAAAATAAAAAGTCTGACTGTCATTTAAAATCAGCTTATTAATGGTATGTGCGCTATACTGGCGCAAAACAAAGAGCTTTCGCTCCAGTTCCATTCCTGTCAAACCATCCTTATGCTTAACAAAGAGTTGCTCAGTCTTGGGTTCAGTTTTGCGAGCGGTATCACCAACTGAATTGGAAACACCAGGCACATCGCGGTAGCCAATCAACTCAAATCCCAACTCCGACAAGTTGATGTTTAAAAGTCTTCGGCAATCCTCTCTTTCCTTCACGTCATCAGGGAAATAAAGCATCCCCACACCATATTCGCCAAAGGCAGGCAGCTCCAGTCCTATTAATTTGAGTTCTTTTCTGAAAAATTTGTCTGGTACCTGGATCAGGATACCGGCACCATCACCCGTTTCGGGGTCGCTACCAATGGCTCCACGGTGTTCCATATTCTCTAACATGGTCAGGGCATCAAGTACAATCTGGTGCGATTTCTTTCCTTTTACATGGGCAATAAAGCCAATACCACAGGCATCCGATTCACATTGGGGCACATACATCGACTTCTCTCTCTGCTCATATTCGTCATCTGGTAAGTTAATCTGTGTCATAAAAATTTCTTTTGGCTTAGATGATTCTGCCTTAGGGGCAAAATCAAGGGTTAATAGATTCCCGACTGCTGTTCCGGGATTTGTGGTTAAATGAATAGCAGCCGTTCTAATTTTTTTTAGACGATTTAAGGAAAAGCCGGAATGTGGTGCACAAATAAACAGATCTCTCCGCCATTGGGAAAAAAACCGATATTTAAGCCATTTAAGAAGTGTTGTTGTTTAATGCTCCCGAATACTTGATTTGTATACCTTCAAATTTTCATTTGTTTCAATCAAAATAAAGGGATGATTTGATCAAAAAAACAGTTCATGCAATTCTAAGAGAATCTTGTTTACGATGACATCAAATTAGTGTTTATCTCTTCATGTCATGTCTTAAATATAGACGATCAGCACAGGAATTGCAAACCACAGATTCTCATTTATTGCTACTTCAAGCAGTAAAAACCAGGAATATTTCGATAAATCCGGAATGATGAATAAAGCCTTAAGCCAATAGAAATGCCCCATAGAAGCAATGAAAGTAGAAATGACAATATGTGACAGCCAAAGCCCTCATTTTTTTTCATTTTTTTTTGAATAAAAGCTGAGGTCTAACCACGCAAAGGATTCCGAAACACAGGGCTTTATAAAAATACAGATCGAAAACATCATCAAAAAACATCTTATCATAAATGAAATCAACTTCTATGAAATCGATTTCGAAAATGCCTCTTTAAAGCCTATTTCAGGTCCATCTTTCCCCTAACAAAATCAGATCAAAAAATGAATCGAAATTGGAGATTGTACTGAGAGATCAAATGCTACTTAAAAAAGGATTAATTTTGCAAAGAAGATATCTTAAGATTACAACATTTCTTAGGTCACAGTTTATAAAAAAGTAAAGAATGTCAATAGAAAACATACCCGAAATCTATCTAAAAAAAGACGAGCCCCTTCAGGATGTGTTTGTCTATGATTTTAAAATGACCAATGATGTTGTTAAGAGTAAGGTGAACTTAAGCATGAACATGTTTAGTTTTTTACAGGTTGGTAAAAAGCAGGTCCATTTTGCTGACGCATCGGTGATGGTGAATAAGGAACAATCTTTACTCATAAGAAAAGGAAACTGGCTATGGACCGAACTGCTCGACAACGACGACATCTATTACTGCAAGCTTCTTTTCTTCTCGGAGGAAAAGCTTAAGGCTTTTTTAGCAAAACACAGTAAAAAAGAGGAATGCTTAAAGGATGAAGTGCCTTTCTTCATCATCGAAAACGACGCCTATATTGCTTCATATCTGGATACATTATCAAAAATGAGTTCCATATCTTCTAATTTCAATGAGGAATTGCTTTCGCTTAAGTTTGAAGAAATCATGCTTTACCTACTTACCAAATACGGTCAGAAGTTTGAATTGTACCTGTATTCTTTAATTTCAAAAGAGACATCACCTTTTAAAAAGACGATTGAAAGCAATGTATATTCCAACCTAAAATTGGAAGAGATCGCTTTCCTATGCAATATGAGCCTATCCACTTTTAAGCGAAATTTCATAGCAGAATATCAGGTCTCGCCAGGAAAATGGTTGCAGGATAAACGTCTGCAAAGAGCGAAGGAAGTACTGGAAAATGATAATTTAAAAGCTTCGGACATCTACCTTGACTTTGGTTACAGCAACCTTTCCAGCTTCAGTATTGCCTTCAAGAATAAATTTGGAATCAGTCCAACTGATATATCAAAATAGCTTCAATACATCAAAACACCTCTATTTAAGGGATATTGAATCGAACCCCAGCCTAAATAAGAATCCACAAATTCAAGTTTGACCTTTTTTAATAAACGAATGAACTTTTTCAGTAAGCATACTGAAACAGGCTTGCCATACTTTTGCCATCGTAATCAACAACAAGATTCTGTAGAAATAATCATCACATGAATTTTAGTTGTAAAAATGTAAAACCAAATATTAAAATAAAATTATGGCAAAATTTGTTGTACCAAAGGAAGTTTTTCACGGTTTAGGTAGCCTTGAAAATTTAAAAGGATTAACAGGAACAAAAGCAGTTATCGTTATTGGTGGTAATTCTGTAAAAAGTAATGGATCTCTAGAAAGAACGATCAACTACTTGAAAGAAGCAAACATCGAGTCTGTTTTATTTTCAGGTGTTGAAGCTGATCCTTCAATCGATACTGTATTAAAAGGTGCCGAGTTTTTTACTCAGGCGCAACCTGATGTCATTATCGGTTTAGGTGGTTGTTCAGCTATCGATGCAGCCAAAGCCATGTGGGTATACTATGAGTATCCGGAATCAACATTAGAGGAATTAGCAGCTCCATTTGCTGTAAAGCCAATGCGTAACAAAGCTTATTTTGTAGCGATTCCCTCAACTAGTGGTACCGGTACTGAAATTACAGGTTTATCTGTTATTACTGACAGAGAAAAAGGAACCAAATACCCTATCGTATCTCACGAGTTAACGCCTGATGTTGCCATTATTGATGGTGATCTGTGTGCTAGTATGCCGACTCATGTTACTGCAAACACAGGTTTGGATGCTTTAAGTCATGGTGTTGAAGCTTACGTTTCTAATATTGCTGATCGTTATAACGATTCATTGGCAAAAGGTGCAATCGACTTGGTATTCAAAAACTTGAACACTGTAGTTGAAGAACCAACTAATTTAGAAGCTCGCCAGGCAATGCACGATGCTTCATGTATGGCAGGTATGGCATTTACCAATGTATGGTTGGGAATTGTTCACTCTATGTCTCACCAAATTGGTGGTACTTTCGGTATTCCTCATGGTTGTGGCAATGCGATTCTGATGCCAAACGTAACGCGTTTCAACTCTAAAGTAACGGATAAGTATAATGACTTAGCTGGATTATTCGGAAAATCAACTGCTGAAGATTTCGCACAAGAAATTGAAGCTCTACGTGCATCAGTAGGAGTTGTTGGTTCTATCAAGGAATATGGTATTAGCCAGGAAGAATGGGATGCTAAATTGGATACATTGACTGAAAATGCAATGAAAGATCCTTGTACACTTTTCAATCCTAGAAAACCTAAGTTTGAGGAGATCAAAGCGATCTATCAGGCTTGTTACAATGGAACAAGTATCAATCTATAATTGATTACTGCTACTATTACTCTAGATAGCAAAATAGAAAGCCTGGATACTGATGTATCCAGGCTTTATTTTTTATTTCAAGAGTACACCCTTTCGTCTGTCGACACTTTGTTCACTTTTATTAAAAAAAAAATGTGTTCACGGACTTCGCTTAGCTACGGCTCCCTGAAAGGGAAAAATACCTGAACTAAATTTAGAATATTAATTCAACGTTTCGTTTTAATCTCTCCCCTTCTAGGGGAGATGTCCGAAGGACAAAAGGGTGCTTAATCTTTCTTTTATGAATAAGCCCTGACGATATCAATGACTTGATAGTCTACTAGGAAATCTTATTGTAAGAGGTTACAATTCCTTTGATCAGGGAAGAACTCAAACCGTTATGCTCCATTTCATTCAATCCAAGAATGGTACAGCCTTTGGGCGTGGTTACCTTATCAATCTCAAATTCCGGATGATTCTTTCTTTCGATCAATAAATTAGCAGCTCCTTTTACAGTTTGATTCACAATTTCGCTTGCTGTTTTTGAATCCAGACCAATTTGAATACCACCTTGCACCATGGCGCGAATAAAACGCAAAACAAAAGCCGTTCCACAAGAACCCAGTACGGTAGCAGCATCCATTAATTCCTCATTAATCGTTATGCTGGTTCCAATTTTATTAAAAAAGAATTGAACCGTTTCAAGTTCAGGTGTACCCGCTTCGTTATGACAAAGGCTCGTAATCGATTCTTTTACATCAGCTGCCGTATTTGGCATTGCTCTAAAAACTGGCATGTTCTCAGGTAAAGCTTCTTGAAGCTCGTTTACATGTACGTTGGTGGCCAATGAAACCACTGTATGCTTTTCTGGGTTCAGATGTACCTTGATATCATTCAAAACGTTTATAACCTTATAAGGCTTCACAGCTACGATAATTACATCCGACTCACCTACAGCCCAAACATTATCGGTTGTGATTCTCACGCCAAGTTCTTCGTATGACTTAATCGCATCAAGGCTACGTTTAGTCGCAATAATATTTTCTGATGGGTAGTCTTTATCATCTACCAAACCGTTAAGAATTGATTTACCTAAGTTCCCACAACCTATGATGCAGACCTTTTTGTTTTTTAAATTCATCTTCTATGTTTTTTGGTTATCCAGTTCGATTTCACACAGCATTAAGCCTGTTTTGTGTGAACAAAACAGCTGTGGTATTCCAATAAATGCAATAAGGAAATCTTAGTATTTGTGTTGAGTATTTCGGTGTGCAAGTTAAGCATATAAATTCGAAATACTTTAGGCCTGTTGTATTATCAGGGAGAAACAGGACAAAACACCACATGATTTAGTTCACTATAATAAGGAATCTAATTAGTAATGATAGCAGTTTTTTCCAATTCTTTTCCTTCAGGTTTTTCGAACCAGCTTTCCATAAAATTGAAATTATCCTCGCTCACTTCGAATTCGAAGGTATTGCCTTTTTCATGGTTACGTTGCATCACCCTTCCCCATCTTACCTCTTTGGGCACATCAAGAAAGTGGAGTTTAATTTCAAAATCATTTGCAGCTGCAAATGCTCTGAATTTTTCCCGGTGTTCGAATTTCGAAAGACCCAGATCCAGAATCGAATCAGTCCCGGAACTTTCCAACTGTAAAACCAAATCCATAATCATGGCTTCAGCCCGTTCTATTCGTTCGAGGAACCATTCCAAGCCATCGTCCTCTTTCTTGTCAGCCAGGAAGAGTGTTTTATTCCACTTATCGATGGAGAAAATCAGAGACTGGGTTTCCTCTTTTAATTTTTGAGCATAGGTTGTTTTTCCAGACCCGGTATTTCCTACGATTAAGTGTATCATATCTATTAGTTCAATTCAGATTCTTTTATCTTTCTGTATCCTGAAGAGGAACTTTATTTTTATTCATTTTTCAACTTACTGTACACCTCAAGGTCAGTAAATACGCCACCGGTAAGTAACTCGCCGTCCCTTTCAATTCCTTCCAGCACAAAACCTAAGCTTCGAGGGATTTTTTTGCTGGGGAGATTACCAACAGCACATCTTATTTGAATCCTATTCATTCCCAATTCATCAAATGCAAACTGACACAGCGTTTGAACGGATTGAGTAATAATGCCTTTTTTCTGGAATGTTTCAGAAAGCCAATAACCCAACTCAGTGCGCTTATTTTGTTTATCGCTATCTTTAAAGCCTATCAATCCAACAAATTTGCCATTAAAGTGAATTACAAAGACATAATTATCAGTAGGATTCTCCATCATTTTCCTGATAAAGAACTTTGTATTTTCAATCTCTCTCGATACTGCAATAAAAGGTAACCACTTTCCAAGATAAGATCTCTGACTATCTATTGTCTGAAAGATATCTTCTGAGTCTGATAATTCGATTTGCTTGAGCAGGATATCATCAGACACCCTTATTTTCTTGATTCGTTCTTTTATACCCATCGTTTCATATTTTCGTCATCCTAAAATAACATTTAAAATTCAAAAATAGCCAATAGCCCTTTATGATCTGATGGCCAGACATCTGTTGGCTTGCTGAATAAATCTTTTTCTTCGATATGGATCTCTGATTTAAGAATTGATGCATCAGGACCTACTATCACAACCTCTTTAAGTTGAAGCTGAGACATCTCATTATAAAAAATAAAGTCAATACGTTCTCTTTCATCGGACTTGGGAGCCCAAGTCAACTTTTTTATAGGCATTAATGGGTTGTACGCAGGATATGTAAAGCCCGGATTTTTCAGAGGATCCGGATAGTGTTCACGATAGGTATCGATAAAACCAGCCTCTTCGAGTAGTTTCGTACATTCCCATTCAATAACCACCCCATTGTGATCGTAAAGCTCACTATTTTCTGCAATCCAGTCTCTATGTGAGGGTTCATTAAAATCGCCACCAATTATAATCTTACTACCTTTTCCCATCTCCTCCTTTGCGTCAGTAATAAATACCTTAATGGCATCGTCGCGCTTCGAAGCCCTACTAACAGCTAAAAGTTCAGTCACATCAGTTGTTGGCTCTGGCAATTCTTCCCAGGTATTACCAGAATAGCCTCTAGGCATGTAATAACTGCAATTCAGATAATCAAGATGTGCTGAATAAAAGGCTACAATGTCTCCATCAATATTGATTCTTGCCTTGGTGATGGAGCCGTGATCATTCTTAACAGGGTAAAGTGCAGAATAACTTTCTATTGGGTATCTAGAAATTAATCCAGTATCATAACTTTTATCACCATAAAAGGTTAATCCTCGATCTGCCAGCGCAGCAATTATTCTATCGTTGAAGCAGCTGTTTTTGTAGTTGCGTACCTCACTAAATGCCACAAGATGGGCATCAGTACGTACAATCTCCTCAACAATGGCATCGAAACCACTTGGCACCACTGTACCTTCCTGCCATACATTGAATTGTAAGACTCTCAGTTCCTGTTTGGACTGACAGTTCCATAATGTTGATATCATCCCTGTTAGAACAAGAGCAATCAGTAGGTGTTTTACCTGGTATTTCATCTGCATATCATTTATTTTTCACATACCACTTGGAATGGGTTTAATGTATCTTTTCACACGCTACCTTAGGGCAAGTTTGCTCCGTTTGAAGCCGTATATATTTTAAACCATTGTTCCAGACTCATATCAATATTTAAAGCATCTACAGCGCTTTTCACTCGCTCTATCTTACTCGTTCCCACAATGGGCATCATGTCTACCGGGTGTTTCAGCAACCAGGCGTATATCACCTGATCGACATTCACGACATTTAATTCCTTAGCTACTTCGGAAAGCACCTGGTAAACACGCTCAGCTCTTTCGGTCTGTGGGTTCAAAATTCGACCACCAGCCAGGGGTGACCAGGCCATAGGTTTAAGTCTTTCTTTTAGAAAATAGTCCATATTCCCATTTGTGAAATGCTCCAAACAAAAGGGAGATATTTCAACCTGATTGGTCACCAGTCTTTCATCGGTAAACGAATTAAGCATTTCAAACTGTTGAGCATTAAAATTGGACACCCCAAAATGCAAGACCTTGCCACTTTGCTTCAGATGGGAAAAGGCTTTTGCCACTTCTTCAGGATTAAAGAAAGGTGAAGGTCGATGAAGCAATAACAGGTCGAGATAATCAGTCCTCAGGTTTTTCAATGAATTCTCAACGGAATTCACGATATAATCGTAGCTGTAGTCGTAGATCTTCAAATTCCGCTCAGGAAACTTATCCGAAAGTAATTTAATGCCACATTTACTGATGATTTGAATATCCTGACGCAGAGCTTTGTTTAGACTAAGTGCGTCACCAAACATGGCCTCACAAGTATAATTGCCATAGATATCAGCATGATCAAAACTCGTCACTCCCAGTTCAACATTTTGCTCAGTTAGCTTCAACAATTCCTGATTGGAGAGCTTCCAGTCTGCTAATCTCCAATGTCCCTGAACAATTCTGGATAATTCAAGATCTTTAGTGAGCTGTATTTTTGTCATGTATAAAATCTAATTAGAAGGTAATAATGTTAATGATTGCTTATATAATCTTTAAACAATAGGAAGAGTAAAAACAAAAGAACTGCCTTGACTTAGTTCACTTTTGACGTATATTTCGCCTTTGTGTTTATCTATAAACTCTTTGCATAAGATAAGACCTAAGCCAGTTCCTGTTTCATTCTCTGTTCCATTTTGCACAATCTGTTCATCAATCCTAAACAGTTTATCAATCTCATCAGGCTTGATGCCTATGCCATTATCCGTTACTGATATTTCAATAAAATCTTTTGATCGCTTTGATTCAACCAAGATTTTCCCACCTCGAGGGGTGAATTTTATGGCATTGGAAACCAAATTTCTCACAACGGTGTTTATCATGTTCGGATCTGCAAAAGCCGATAAATCTTCATCAATATTTGCTTCAAGACTAATTTCTTTGTTTTCTGCACTTCCAGTGAGAAGAATTACGACCTCGTTAACCAAATCCCATAGATCAACCTGTTCAGGCTGCCAGGCGATAATTCCAGTCTGCATTCTCGACCATTCCAATAGATTCTCTAAAAGGCGATAGCCTTGTTTGGCTGAATTGTTTATGATGGTCAGGAAATTAGCCATTTGTACTTGCGACAATTCATTGTAACTATTGACCAAAAAATCTGAAGCTCCAATTAATGAAGCAAAAGGATTTTTTAAGTCGTGAGCAATAATTGAAAAGAATTTATCCTTAGTCGCATTTAGCACCTCTAATTCTTTTTTTTGCTCTTCAATCTTGATCTTTTGTCTGGTCAGTTTTTCCTCCAAATGATCTTTTACAACCATTCTTTTTTTCATGTTTTTCAAGGCAATCAGAATGGTATCAATAATTTTCACCTGAAATTCTTGCTCAACCATCTTCAAATGACTTTGAGTACATTGAAGTAAAATCGAATTCGTTTTAGCTGTTGCAGATGCAGATCTTTTATCGGTATTGATTAAGGCATATTCACCAAAACTTTTTCCCTTGTCCAGTACTATAAAAACATGTTCTTGATCGTGAATTTGAACGCTACCATCAGCAATAATGTATACGGCTCCACCATTATCTCCTTTTGTAAAAATGGCTTGCCCTTCCGAAACTTCGATTTCATCAACATGATGTGCCAGAAATTGAAATACTTCCTCTTTCTGATCTACCAAGAAATCTAATTTTTTAAGCAAACTTATTTTAGTGTTGTATGAAAGAACCATTTTAAAATATTAGGTATAGATTCAATTCTTAAAGTTATTAAAGAAATAAATTTTCGACGAATTATGGAAAAAAGTCTAAGGAAATGCCATCATTTACTCATTCTGTATTTTGAACACATCAAAATAATTTAGAACCAGACTTCACTTTAATCATAGTATCCTTCTTTAAGATATCCTATTTCTTTAAATCCAGAATTAATCTGTTAATCGAAATTAAGTCGAAATCCCCAAATTGCTCCTCCTTATAATTCTGAATGAATTCTTTGTTGATTAAAAAGAGTTTGCTGTTGTATGTATCCTGAGGGAAGGTATTTTCGGCATGAAAATCTTCAAACTCAGTAAAATTTAAAGGACAGGCTGACAATTCCCATGCATCACCTTCCTCATTCATAAACAAAAGAGGCAAACCATGAGTACGACAAATAATTGGGCGTGCCTCATACATCTGACAAACACCATCAATCAGGAAACTACAATCATCAGCCTCAACATCCAATGTCTTGAATTGCTCAGGTGGATTTTCTTTCAACTGATTTAGAATACTAAAATATTCAACCGGTAATACCTGAAAATTCATACAACAAGACGAACAGCCTTTTTTACAAGCCATTTCTTTCTTATGAAGGGCACTCAACTTATCACTGAGTTCACTTATCTCTGTTCTCAACTGTATATATTTATCTATTTCTTGCAGTGCTTTCTCGTTCATCATTCTATTTTTGAAATTTCGACAAAGATAGAATGTAATTTGAGGATTAGGCAATAGAAACAATGAGTAAATGAGTGAGTTTGGATATCATTTCTGACTTATGTCGCGAATCCTTTATCCTTTATCCTTTATCCTTTATCCTTTATCCTTTATCCTTATTTTTACCTCTCCAGCTCCACAGGCAATCTCTTCACCAATTCGATCCCCTCAGGTTTAACCTCGGCTTGATAGGCAAAGACCTCAACCCCACTTTCCATAGCCTTTCTTAGGGCTTCTGCGTAATTGGGGTCAATCTCGAAAGCAGGAGCAAAAATCGACACATCTGATCGTTGAATCACATAAAACATGACCGCTCGCATGCCCGAGTTCTTAACTCTCATCAGCGTTTCGAGGTGTTTTTTACCCCTGGAGGTCACTGCATCGGGAAAACGAGCATACTCGTCTACTTTCATACTCACATTTTTCACCTCAATAAAACAAGTCTCCTCCTCATTTTTGGCAAATACATCAAAACGTGAATCCTCAAATTTCACTTCCCGCTTCACTTCAGTGTAGCTTGCAAGTCCCTCAATTTTCTGATCGCGCACTGCCTCATAAACCAACACATTGGGAATCCCCGTATTGATGCCTACCCAATTGCCATTTATTAGAATCATTTCCCAGGTATATTTCGTTTTCCTTTTAGGATCATCAACAGGGGTAAGATAAACTTCGGCTCCTTCTTCCAAACAGGTTTTCATACTACCTGAATTGGTACAATGTGCCACAACAAGCTCTCCGGAATCAAGTTTTATATCGGCTAAAAATCGTTTATAGCGCTTAATAAGCCTGCCGTGTATCAAAGGTTTAGAAAATTTCATATTCAATGCTTATGATTTTGTGAAGCCTTATATTCGATTATTGAAAGCTTGTGAGTCCTGAATCCTTTCTCCATTTTTGCTTTCAGCTTGACACAGAAATATTACTTTTGCGGTAAATATACAATCTTATGAGTAACAAAGCACCCCATTTATATATTTTCAACGCCACGAGTGAGATGGCCATATCTAATGGTACAGTTAGTTTTATGCCCAATAAAATTCTATCGCGCTTTGAACAGGATTTGGATGTTTTACCCATGTATTATGCTGAATCAAAAGATGTCCTTTTAGTTCATCAACTTCCCGATACTCAATTCCTAAAATTGATAGAAGAAGTAGGTGTCAGTATTCCTCGATTTGTCTTATTCCCTCAAGCACTTACCGATCATGCTTTTTTAAAAGAAGAGAAAGCGCGTTTGCAGCCCTGGGGTTGGAGTCCACGTATTCACCATCAACTCGCACCCTTTAAAAGTCAATGTAACCAGGATTATTTAGATCAGCCAAATGCTTATTGGCAAACAGAACACAAGGACCTTTATAGTCGTAAAGTAGCCCTGGCTTGTCTTGAACACATTACAGACAACAATCCCTCAGACAAGTATATTACGAAAGATCTATTCCCGGTTATCTGTACAAAGCAAGCTGAAGTTGAAGGCTTACAAAACAAATGGCAACAAATTGTGATTAAATCACCCTGGAGTTCATCTGGACGTGGTCTGCAAGTTTTGAGAAAAGCTTTTATTAATAAGTCCGTTGAACAAGCCCTCGGCGGTGTCCTCAAAACTCAAGGCTATGTAATGGTTGAAGCCTTAGTCAATAAACAATTGGATTTTTCAGTTCAATTCTATGCGGATGGCAAAGGGAATTTAGAATTCTTAGGCTTTGCATTTTTCGACACCAACGATAATGGTCAATATCAAGCCAACTATCTCGGCTATACTCCAGATATCTTCGATAAAACATTAAGTCAGGAAGAACAAGAGAAACTAGCATATGGCCTAAATGAAGCACTAAAAGCAAACCAAATCCCTCAAGAATATTGTGGCTATTTAGGCATTGATTGTTTACTGTTTCTTGATTCTGATGGAAAAACAAGAATACACCCTTGCTTAGAAATCAATTTAAGATACAATATGGGTACAATAGCATTAAAACTCAATCCTTACCTACACTCTGAATCCAAAGGGAGTTTTAATATTTTTGCTGATGCCAAATCTGATTTTGTGAGCTTAAACAAGAAGATGAGCCGGGAGTATCCTTTTGAGATGAAAGATGGTAAATGGTATAAGGGCTATCTCCCCCTTACGAGCCCTAACCAAGACAAAGTCTTTGGTGCTTACATTCTGCTGGATTAAAGCAGGCATAGAAAAAGACAGAAAAATCAATTACAACAGTGTTTTTAATAAGGATTGAAAAAAAAACGCATTTTTTTATGAATAAAAAATTTAAAGATATTTGAGCTCACTATTCACAAGCACAGATTAGCTATACCACTATATTCATGCGTTATAGATCAAATCATTTTTTTTAAATTTCATCCTAATATTGATTTTTCCCCCAAACTTTTATCATAAATAATCACGATTAAAGTAAAACTAATGTGATTTATTTTGGAAAGTGTTATTTTTCCTATTACATTTGTCACGTTGTAAAGCATTAACAAGAAGATAATATCATTAATATTCGTTACAGTTCATTCCCCCGGGAAAAAATTCAAATGAATCTTTACTTGGAATTATACTGACAGGAAGGCTTTCTACATATATTTATTATTTTAAAAAAATTACAATGCAAGGAACAGTAAAATTCTTTAATGAAACCAAAGGTTTTGGTTTTATTAAGCCAGCAGATTCAAGTGAAGACATTTTTGTACACTCTACAGGTCTTATTGACGAAATTCGTGAAGATGACAAAGTTGAGTACGATATGGAAAAAGGCCGTAAAGGTATGAACGCCGTAAACGTAAGAGTAATCGACTAGTTCTATTACTAAGATACATAAGGAAAACCATCTTTTTTAAGGTGGTTTTTTTTATGCCCAATTTTTCGATACACAAAGTCTCCTCTCCTACTGATCAACTACAATTTCTGGGGTTTTCATATATTAACACATAAATTTTGGGGAGCATGAAAAGGAAGATCTGCGATTATCAGCGTCATTTGCGGGCGAACGGAATTTTAATTATTAATTCCCGCAGATTAACTTCGTTGAGCTCGCTAGCTCTGCTTCGCAAATACCCTGAGACAGACAATTTCTATCATTCTGATTAAATCCATCACTAAGCTCAGTGTCTAATATCAATTGAGGCAAGGGAACACCCAACGCTTAGACTCAATTTTTGGGCGATCCATAATCCAGGCTAATTTTCCAGACTGATTGAAAACTCAAGTATAGCTAACAACACTTTTAAGCTATGAAATACATTTGTATTAATTGAGATAATTCCTTTAGAGTGATCAACACAGCTAAAGAAACTCCAGGCAAGATCGCACTATGGTATATTAAAAAAGGATACAAATCTCAACGAAATGTATCCTCTTAAATATATTAAGAACAGCTTTTAACTGTATCGTAGTTTTATTTCTTAACCAAAGTCACATTCACAGCGTTCATTCCTTTAGGACCTCTCTCTGTTTCAAAATTAACTTTGTCATTTTCGTTTACATTATCAACTAAGCCATTGATGTGAACGAAAACACTTTCTCCTGTTTCTGCATCTTTAATGAAACCGTAACCTTTACTTGTGTTGAAAAAGGTAACAGTACCTTTTCGAATTGGATCTTCAACAAAGCCGGAATTAGTATTACGAGCTCCAAGAACGATACTATCTGCATCAATTTCAGTCTTTTTAGTAGGATCTGGAGGAGTAGATACGAGCTGTCCATTCTCATCTACGTAAACTAACATGTCTTCAAAAGAACGACTACCACCGCTGGCTTTTCTTTCTTCTTTACGTGCTTCTTTTTCTTTTCGTTTTTTGAGTTTCTTTTTCTCTAACTCTTTTTTACCGAATGTTTCTTTTGATCTGGCCATTTAATTATTTAGTTCTATTACAATGATATACCTTCAACGAATCAATCATATAATAACAAAGCTATCATTAGTCCAATCCTAAAGGTGCCGCAAGATACGGAAATATTTCAACTTTTTCTTATTTTTTCAGAACTCATCACCAAAAACACTTTATATTTCACTGAATACCATTGAGAAACTAAGAATATTTATGAAATTATATGTTTATTGGTTTTATCCTCTGAAAAATTTTGATCTCAAAGACGATTATTCTGCTTGAGTATTAAAAATACAAAACCTGATAGTCCTATCCAATCTTAAAAGCATTAAATTGTTTCATATTTTTTTAAGGCGAACACGACTCTCTCCAGACCTTCCACAACCACGGCTTGAGGGGATCCAATATTCAGGCGCATAAAGTTATTTCCATTAGCACCAAAGGAAACACCCTTATTCATCGCAACACCTGCTTCCTCCACAAGAATTCGACTCAACTCTTTGTCTTCCAGATTCAAGGCCGAAAAGTCAAGCCATAAAAGATAAGTGCCTTCCGGCTCCAACACTCTTATGGCTGGCAAATGATCTGCAAAATAGGACTTCACAAATTCAACATTGCCCTTCAAATAAACAAGTAACTGGTTCAACCATTCCTCTCCATGGGTATAAGCAGCCTCAAAGGCAACACTACCAAAAACATTAGCCCCTTCAACATGAAAACGTGAAGTCAGTGAGCTATATTTTTTGTGCATTTGCAGATTAGGAATAATCACAATAGAAGTGGCTAGGCCAGCGATATTAAATGTCTTGCTAGGCGCTACAAAAGTCAAACTATTATTTTTTGCATAACTACTAATAGTCGAGATTGGCGTATACGTATTGGGCTTAAATATAATATCCGAATGAATTTCATCTGCTAGAATCAATATATTGTGCTCTTCACAAATAGCAACCAATTCGGTTAGCTCTGCTTTAGTCCATACCCGACCAACAGGATTATGTGGATTTGAGATGATAATCATCTTTGTTTTCTCATCTAGACTAGCTTTCAGATTATCGAAATCCATTTGATAGCTATCATTCTCAAATTTGAGTTCATTTTGAACCAATACTCTATCACTTGATTTTACCAACTGGAAGAAGGGATGATAAACCGGAGGCTGAATAATAATTTTATCTCCAGGCTCGGTAAATGCCATTATGGCTATTGAAAGTCCGGTCAAAACACCAGGCGTTACTTTTAACCAGGAAGATTCGACTGAAAAATCATGCCTTTTATTCATCCAATTGATAAAGGACGAATAGAAGCTATCACTATAATAGGAATAAGCATAAATTGGATGATCCACCCTATTCATCAATGCTTTCTGAATAAAATCAGGGGTTTCAAAATCCATATCAGCTACCCAAAGAGGCAGAATATCATCTTTTCCGAAAAACTTCTGTAAAGCATCGTGTTTAATACAGTTTGTATTTTTCCTATCAATTATTTTATCAAAATCATATTGCATAAAAATCTACTTTTCCTTAGCATGATGACCTAAAAAGCCAGGTTCCGAAATTTACTCTTTTTACTTCGATCATTCAATTATTAAAGAAAGATTCAGCCTCCTTGTCGTATCTGCATTAAATTCCAGCGTTCATATATTCCTATGAAGTCCCATTTTTCCCCTGCCTGTTCCAACAGAAACACTATGTGAGTTCATTACAAATAAGATTTGAATTTTCTAAATTTATTTTACCTTTGCCTCACTACTATCAACCACTAGCAAATCTCTCCTGATTGAATATTCAGAATAAATATTTTAATCGAAAACAGATAACTACGAGACCATAAACAATTATTTTTCCGCCTTTCGCTGATTTTAAACCTGTTTATGATTATCCTACTCACAAGGCTATCTTAAATACATTTAAATTAAAGATATGATTCCTAAAATTGAACGCGCTACGATTGTAGTTCTTGACAGTGCTGGTGTTGGGGCTTTACCTGATGCTGCAGATTTTGGCGATGTAGGCTCAAATACATTTGGAAATATTGCCAGCCATTGTGGCGGTATGAACCTTCCAAACATGCAAAAATTAGGTTTGGGTAACCTAACCGATATAAAAGGTGTTGAACCAACTCAAGAAGCAAATGGTGCTTACGGTAAAGCTGCTGAAGCTTCTAAAGGAAAAGATACAACGACCGGACATTGGGAAATTGCAGGTGTCGCTATTGACAAACCTTTCCCAACCTATAGCAATGGTTTCTCGGAAGAAGTTATTCGCATCTTCGAAGAAAGAACCGGACGTAAAGTTATGGCAAACAAACCCGCTTCGGGTACAGCTATTCTTGATGAGTATGGCGATGAACAAATGAAAACAGGCAAGTGGATTGTTTATACTTCTGCTGACCCTGTTTTTCAGATAGCTGCTCACGAAGAGGTTATTCCTCTTGAAGAATTAAACAAGGCTTGTGAAATTGCTTTGGAAATTTGCACCGAACTGGCTCCTGTTGCACGTGTTATTGCACGTCCTTACTTAGGAAGTGGTGAAGGTCATTTTACTCGTACAGCTAATCGTCACGACTATTCTGTGACACCTCCTCGTCCAACTGTGCTTGACCGTTTATTGGAAAACAAACTTGATGTGATTGGCATTGGTAAAACCAGCGATATTTTTGCTGGACAGGGAATCTCTGATTCTCGTGGTACCAATAAAGACAATAATGATGGTGTTGCAAAAACACTTAAAGCGCTTGAAGAAGACACAAAAGGTCTGATCTTCACAAACCTTGTTGATTTCGACATGGCTTATGGTCATCGTAGAAATCCTGAAGGCTATAAAGCGGCTCTTGAAGAGTTTGACCAGCAATTGCCGGAGATCCAAAAACGTTTGAAAGAGGATGAAATTCTGATTCTTACTGCCGATCATGGATGTGATCCAACTTATAAAGGAACCGATCATACCCGTGAATACATCCCCCTAATGGTATATGGTAAGAATATCAAAACAAATATCAACCTGGGAACACGTTCAACATTCGCTGATATTGCTGCTACCGTTGAAGAGTTATTATTAGGAACACAATCGGAAGGTAGTTTCGCAAAAGACTTATACCTGTAAGTTGCATTGTAATATTAATAGCGCAAGCCTTGGCATTTATGTCAAGGCTTTTTTTTGATCTACACATTCAATCCTTCAACGCACCTACCTTCACAGTATTGTCAAAAATGGTAATCTGGAATCATCGGGCAAAGTCTGAGTTATCCCCTAACACACTCATTAACAAAATTATTAAATCATAAATTCCCTAAATGAGTAAATTTTAGTACATTAAAAGTCAAAATCATCAAACAAGCATCTATGTTCAGAACAAGAGCTACTCTTCTACTCATTTTCCTAATGCTGGCCCAACTCCTTATGGCACATCAACAGCATATCCAATTTAAACGTCTCACAATAAACGATGGTCTTTCACTGAGTTCAGTCTACTGTATTTTTCAGGATTCAAAAGGGTTTATGTGGTTTGGCACCGAAGACGGACTAAATCGTTACGATGGTCAGAATTTCACCATTTTTCGAAGCAACAGAGATGATAATAACTCCGTAGTCGACAAATGGATAGAACAGGTTTTTGAGGATAGCAGAGGTAAACTCTGGTTTGCATCACAAGGTGGATTGACCCATTTTGATATGGAGACTGAGAAATTTACTCAATTTACATCCTATTCCGATTTAGGAAGGCGGTTAAGCAACGATACCATCACACAGATTTTTGAAGACAAAAATAAAAGACTTTGGGTTGGCACAACAAACGGATTAAACCTTGTGGATATCCAGAGTTTGAATACCCTTCCTATTAAGCATGGTGCAATTGATATTACGTGCAGAATCAATGCTTTCTTCCCCGATCCTGATGGTTCAGTATGGATAGCCACCAGTAAAGGACTGCTTCGATATGACAATGTGAAAGAAGAAATTCGACTTAGTTCATCAACGAAATTCAATGCTACAGCTATAAATTGTCTGGCTTATCACAATAAGAAGCTCCTGATTGGCTGCTCATCCGGGTTGTACAGTCTTAATCAAAATAAAAGCCAATCGACACATTCAGGTTTCGAATCTCATTTACACAAGCTTCATGTTGAAAGCATTCATATCGATGAGCAGGAAAACATATGGATCGGTACTCAAAACGGACTCTACCTAAAAAAGAACCAGGAATCGGGCTACAAGCTTCTCATAGAAGCCTTTGATTCATCCAACAGCCTGGCAACAAATACAATTAAACCCCTTATTGAGGACAAAAAAGGAAATATCTGGTACGGAAGTTTTGGTTCAGGTGTTTATAAAATAAGTCTCAAAGATTATAAGATCAGCCACTATCTTCATAATTCTGCCAACCCACAAAGTTTATCCCAAAATTCTATCAACTGCCTTTTCGAAAATAAATCTGGTTCGATCTGGATGGGAACTTTTGGAGCAGGCATTAGTATTTACGACCCTCAAGCTCATAAATTCGAACTTCTTAAGCACAATGCGCTTTCTGAAAACAGCCTGTCGAGTGATTTTGTCTGGAGCATATGGGAAGATCACAACAGGATCGTTTGGATCGGTACAAATAATGCTGGTTTGAGTGCCTACAACAGGCTTACCGGGAATTTCAAACACTATACTTTTAAAAATAATCCGGCTATCCGCGAGGTATTCGAAGACAGTAAGGGATATATTTGGGTAGGGAGTCATGGTGAAGGTCTTTTTAGAATTGATCCTAAAACAGGAAGTCAAATTAACTATCAACATAACCCTAAGATAGCAAACAGCCTTTCTCACAACTCCGTAAGAGTCATTTTTGAAGATAGTGAGGGGATTTTATGGGTGGGAACCCGTGAGGGACTTAATCGTTTCAACTCAAATTCGGGCACCTTTAAGCGTTACCTTCATAGCGGATCAGATCCTGAGAGTATTTCCCACAACTTTGTTTATTCGTCAATTTATGAAGACAGTAAAGGCAAGCTATTGATAGGCAACTATGGCGGAGGTTTTAATATCCTGGATAAAAAAACCGATCAATTTACACGATTTCAGTACACGCCAAACTTACAAGATGGACTATCTGACAATATTGTATTTTGTTTTTACGAAGATCCTGATGGCATATTCTGGATTGGCACAAACAATAAACTTAACCGATTTGATCCCAGCACCAAGCAATTCGAACACTTTGGCATCGGCGACGGCTTACCCAACGATGTGATATATGGCATGTTACCCGATAACCAAAATAACCTTTGGCTGAGCACCAATTCAGGCATCTGTAAATTCAATATATTAAATTTTTCGGTGAAGAATTTTAGCATCCTTGATGGCTTGCAATCCAACGAATTTAATGGAGGAGCATTCCATAAAGGCAACTCAGGTCTCCTCTATTTTGGTGGTGTTTATGGATTAAATATTATTGATCCAGGCAAAGAAATTAAACCCGAACAAGCCTATGAAGCTGTTATTACCAAGCTCGAAATACTGGGAAAAGATGTGGTGGTAGCCCAGGAAAGAGATTCAATAGCCGATTATCGTTTGCATTACGATGCCATCAATGATCATTATAAGTACCAGAAAAGTATTATTTCTGCAAATAATTTAGATCTGGATTACAATCAAAGGCACATTTCTTTAGAATTTTCGTCCCTGTCGAATTTTTCTCCAAAACGAATACGCTACAATTACCGTTTGATCGGTCTGGATAAAGATTGGATTGATGCTGGTGAACGTAATTTTGTTTCATACTCCAATCTCAAACCCGGCAAATACCTGTTCCAATTGAAAGCACAAAACCCTGACGACATTTGGAGTAAGACTATTCGGGAGCTTAGAATAAAAATTAATCCTCCCTTTTGGATGACCTGGTGGTTTATTCTGATAGAAGTTTTAATTGGCATTGCCATTATCGTTTTCAATTATCGATACCTTTTAAAGGTCAGAACAAATAAATTGCTTCTTATCCAAAATGAAAAAATTAGAATTGCCAACCAAAAATTAACCGAGTCAGAGCAACATCTTAAAGAACTGAATGCGACCAAGGATACATTCTTCAGGATTATCTCTCATGACTTGAAAAACCCCTTCACCAGTTTGATGTCCATCTCTCAAGTGATTCATGAAAATTATGGCGCCATTGAGGAAGATGAAAAACAAATGGGAGTTAAGAAGATTAACGAAGGTCTGAATCATATCTATGCCTTGCTTGAGAATCTACTCACCTGGTCACGTTCTCAGACAGGTAAAATTAAATTTGAGCCCCAGGATTTCTGCCTTGCTGACTTAATAAAAATGAACATCAATTTATATGCTGTTCCAGCGGGCAAAAAAGGCATACAAATAGACTATACGCTTCCAGAAGAAGCCATCGCTTATGCAGACAAGGAAATGGTGAGTACCATCATCAGGAACCTGCTTAATAACGCCGTTAAATTCACCAAGCTGGATTCAAAAATTACAATTTCACTTCTATCTGAGTACTCATATTATAGAATTGAGATAGCAGACCAAGGTGAAGGTATATCGGATGAGAATATAAACAAATTGTTCCGTATCGATAAAAAATACAAAACAGTTGGAAGCTCAGGTGAAAAAGGTACCGGACTAGGTTTACTCTTGTGTAAGGAATTTGTCGAGATTAATAAGGGGCATATTGGTGTTCGTTCAAGTTTAGGAGAAGGTTCTTGTTTCTATTTTACGATTCCCAAATCTTCAAATTAAACAAGTCCCTTAAAATGAAAAACAAACATGAATGAGTTTAAGAATTGTGCTTAATTTATAAGCTTAAGGAACGTGATGCAATCACCCACCAGGGGGCTTACGATTGAAAACCTTTAATTTGTTTCAAGCTGACAGGTTTTAGAAACAAATTACAAATCGTTAGCAAGTTTGGATATTTTTAGATTATCCCATTTAAAGGGAAAATCTGGATTTATGGACATTTCGGGTTTTGCTTCTGGTAGCCTGATCCAGAACACAACTCCCCGGGGTGTTTCTGAAATCACCCCAATATTTCCTTGATGTGCTTCAACGACAAGTTTACAAAAACTCAGTCCTAAACCAGAACTATGAACATTATCGTCATGTGTTTTATCCCCTTGTTTAAAGTATTCGAAAATAAGTTCTTGCTGTTCTTTCGGAATTCCTGGTCCGGGATTGGCAATCTCAATTCTTAAATCACCATTCGTGCTCTGCTGGCACTCAATTGTAATGGTTTCTTTTGCTGGCGTAAATTTAATCGCATTACTAAACAGGTTTGTAAATACCCTTTTTAAAAGCTCTCCGTCGGCATTAATTAGATAATCACATCCTGTGTTAATACTTATTTGTAGTTTACTCACATCAACCAGAAAAGCAACTTCTTCAAAAGCATTGCTCAATACTTCTAATAAAGAAATCCGTTCTTTATTCACCTCCAAATTAGTATCGCGATATTTATGCACATCCAAAATATTATGCACCAGGTTTAGCATCGTATATCCCGACTGTTGAAGAAGCTCTTCAAAACAGTCAACACCCTTTAGCTCTTTAAAATTGACAATGACATTTAATGGCGTCTTCAAATCATGCACCAGCATGTTTGTCATGTTTTCTTTAAACTCCGACAATTGCTTAACCTCTTTAACTGTTTCTGTAAGTTTATTGGTCTGTAGTTCAATCTTATTATTCTTCTCGCTTAACTGTTGTCGCGATCGGTAAATCAATACCAGGAGTGTAAGAATAAGAAGCATTACAATTACCAAAATAACACCAATAATTATCTGACGTTTAATTTTGGCATCCTTCAAATCATTTTCCTGCTTCAACATCAGGTTTTCTTTTTCCTTTTTCAGCGAATTGTACTTCGCTTCAATACCAGCAATACTTTTTTCCTTTTCGATATTAAAAATGCTGTCTTTGTAGGCATTGTTTTTTACTAGGTATGCAGTTGCATTTTTATACTCATTTAAAGAAATAGACACTTGGTAAAGCGTCGAATAAAGATTCACTAAGACACTAAATTTTCGATAACCTTTGGTAAGTTCAACGGCTTGTTCAAGTTCTGTTTTAGCTTGTCTCGGATTTCCCTGCAGTAAATAGATCTGTCCGAGCGTTATTCTTGTTCGGGCTTCACCGATTTTATCCCTCAGCTTCACTCTTAATTTGAGAGATTTATGGCTATAGATAAAGGCCGAATCATACTGGGCCTGATCTTTAAATATGATACCCATATTGTTGTACAAAATGGACATTCCACGCTGACTGTTTATCGCCTTCTTTATGCTTAGAGATTTTCTGTATTGATCTAGTGCTTTATCATATTCCTTTAGGTTTTCGTACACCAGTCCCAAATTGGTACGAACATACGATTCACCAACTTTATTCCCTTGTTTAACCCGGATAGCTAATGATTGATTTAGGTATTTCAAAGCCAGTTCTGTTTTGTTCTGTGCTTCGTATAGTAATCCAATATTGCTTGATATCAACCCCATACCTTTCAGATCAGCTTGTTCTTCACCAATTTTCAAGGCTTTGTGATAATACTCAAGAGCCACATCAACATTTCCCTGAGATTTATTTAGGATTGCCAGGTTATTATAAAGCATCGAAAGCAAAATTTGATCTTTAATTTGACCGGTAAAGCTTAAAGCCTTGCTTAAGGCATCTGAAGCTTCTTCGTAATCTTTCGATTTGGTTTTATACATGCCAATACTATTCAAGCTTTTCACCATTCCCCGATAATCATTGTTTTCCCGGGCTGTATTGTATCCTTTTTCCAAATAATAATAGGCCGAATCTTTTACTTTTTTATTGTTCCAAATAATTCCAAGTTCGTTGTAAGCTTCTGCTTGTTGCGTGTATAACTTCTTTTGTTCAGCTATTTCACGTGCTTTAGAAATGTATTTAAATGCAGAATCCTGATTTTTGTAACGATATAAGTTCCCTAAGGTATTAAGATAATCGGCTTTTTCAGAAACTGATTTTGCAGAGTTTATCAGTTCTAAAAGGCTATCAGCTTGTTGCAGCTGACTGTAACTGTTAGTAGCAGTCAAAATACATAAGAGCAAAACAAGACGGGATCCTAATTTCATAAAAAGCTTTTATCTGAAAAAATTATATCTGGATGTCAAAGATATTAAGATTTCATTCCTGGGATACTTTTTGCCAATTTTTGTTTAAGTATATAATAAGAAAAATTTAAGGGAGAAGAAAGCATAAAAAATAAGCCCCAGTTACCACACAATTTTATCCTGAGATATTTGATTTATTAAAGGGACGCGATACAACCGACCGAAGGAAGCTCAGCGAAGCTAATCGCGCAGCAGCAAGGATCATTTGTGAAATTTATCATTAGTCCAATTTTGAGGGTTGGTTAATATGTATTGCTGTATGCGATTAAATGAATCCTCGTTGCGAATAATATGGTCGTGAAACCGTGATTGCCAAGCAAAATCAGCCTGTATTTTTCGGGCATTTTTTGTTACGCCAATTTTAAAACCGCGGATTATAGATGCCAGATTTTTAGATTGCGAACCGAATTTATTTTTGGATTGGGATTGTAGAGATGCAAAATTTTGTATTTGTAGAGACGCAAGATTTTGCGTCTCTACAGGTTTGTTAATTATAATTATCCCATGTACATGGTTTGGCATAATCACAAATTCGTCTAATTGTACAAATGGAAAATGTACGGGTATTTCTGACCAGTATTTATTTGCCATATTTCCAATTTCCGAAAAATTCATTATCCCATTGAAAATCTTACCAAAATAATGTTTACGGTGTTGTGTGCAGATGGTCACAAAATAGGACGCATTGCTGCCGTAATCCCTTTGGGTTTTAATGACCCTGAAATAGTACTACTATAAAGGTGCGATGCACCAAATTAGACTTATCACCTCTTCGCTCAAGCCGCTGGGCTTTTACTTTTCTCCTTAAATGAGAAAAGTAAACAAAAGAATCAAGTCAGCCTGATCCTTGTAGGTTCTTTGTGGATACGTTATGATCACGCCTCACGGCAGGCTGACAAAGTACGCTCAAATCTCAATATTGTTTATAAAAATCTAAAGATCAGCTCAGAGCCAAAACAAAAACAATCCCCAAACTTGAATGCGTTTGGGGATTGTTTAGTTGGATAGGTAATCCGCCTGAGGGGCTGAGACTGGCTTACCCTCGCCCCTCGCTACCGCACGATTATATCGTGTGGTATTTGATTTATAACATAAAGGAACGCGATACAACCGACCGAAGGAAGCTCAGCGAAGCTAATCGCGCACCAACGGGGGGGGGGAATTAGTACGCGGGTTAAGATGAATAACGCTTCAGTGCATCATGGCTTAAGATTTTTGAAGCTTATTGAAGAGCTGAAGGCTTATACATTACATAGCACCCGCTGTTAGGTAAAGTTGTTTTTTCATATTACATACGGTATAAACCTTTTACTTTTTTTCATGTATTCAATATACCTGTCTCCAAAGAAAATAATACATTCTTTCTCTTCAAATAGAGCTGTAAGATATAGAAATGCTGTTGAAAGTATGGCTATTAATAATAATTCAAATGTTATGTGCTTAAGAAAAATTCCCCAAGTCAAAAAAAGCAATGAAGAGTAAAGGGGGTGTCTTATGTATTTATAAATCCCTTTGTCTATTAACTCAGTAGTTTTTTCAATTTGATAAAGTGTTTTTTCATTTCTGTCTCTATTGGGTTTTCCTATTTTTTTTATAAGAATCACTCCAGTAATAACTAGATAGCCAGACACGATAAGAAATAACCATGAAAAGATTTGAGCAATAGAAAAAGGTTGGACAAACCAATATTTATAGTTGGTGGCAAAAAGCCAGATTATACATTCCCAACTGAAGAATCTATAAAAACCATGACTCTTTATGTTGAACAATGTCCTCCAGGAGATTACAATTACTGGGACACTCAAAATCAGAAATATTATAATACTGTCCATAGATTTAAGTATCAGGGTCATTTTACAATTTTGCCTAAGGGTCTTGCTAAGTTTCGTTGGCGGTATTTGAAGAGTATCTTATAAAGGAACGCAATACAATCGCGCACCAACGGGGGAAAGGCCGTTTTATGAACTCATTAAACAGTCTTTTGGCTTATTGAATTACTTTCACTAGAGCTCCTTAGGATTTTATTAACTTTTTTATGACAACTTTATCATTAGTGGATATTTTAAGAAGGTAAACACCTTTTTTAATTTGTTGCAAAGAGATTTTCCCATCTCCAGATTTCCCATCAAGAACCACTTTCCCTGTTAAATCGAACACTTGATAGTTAAACTCATTGTTATTCACATATACCCAATCAACAACTGGATTCGGATATACAACAATTTTATTATTATCCGTAGTCACATCATCAACACCCAAAACAATATCTCCTATTGAAAACTCCCCTTCCTCAGAAAATGAAGAACCTACAAACGAATTATCAATTGCTTGAACAGCCCAAGTATAATTTCCATTCTCTAACTCATCAGTCTTAAAAAATGTCGACAAACCTGCATTTCCTTGTTCTAATATAGATCTAGCCCCTTCACTATTGCTCATCGATGAAATTAATAGGTCATCTTCTTTAAATAAATAAACACCATAAGATAAAGATTTTGAAAGAGTATTATCATCCGTACTTGCATCCCATTCGAGAATTGCTTTAGTTTTTTTAATTTCAGTCCTTAAATTAGCAGGAATACTTGGTGGTTCATTGCCACCAATTGCTTTAAGCGATTTTATAGCTGTTGAATTCTTTCTTGCAGTACCCTCAGCTCCATTATCTTCTTCTAATTCATTTATATAGACACCTGCAAATAAACCAAAATCATCTTGTTGTCCATTCACAATAATATCCAAATAACCATCCTTATCAAAATCAACCCAAGCTCCCGACGATTGTGATATCCCTTTTGCCTCAAATACTTTAGTAAATTGAAGGTCGTCATTTGCAAATACATTCAATATACGAGCAGCCACTCCTATTGTATCACCAGTAATCAAAATATCCAGATCCGAATCATTGTCATAATCGCCCCATTTAGCGAAACCTTCAAGAACATTTGGCAGAGATGTTTCATGTATATGAAAAGAGATACTATCATTAATATACAAGCCCGTAAATGCCTTTAAATCCGATGTAAGTCCGGTTAGGAGCAGATCGGGATCTCCATCATTATCTGCATCCGCCCAATCAATAGAACTTTCATACACCCCAACAAATTGATCTTCTAAAACTAGTTTAAAGCCTTCTTCTGTATTCCTATATAATCTAGTTTCAGGTTTTCCTGTATCAGGTGCTTGTCCAGTAACCCCAGTAACTATAAAATCCAAGCGTCCGTCACCATCATAATCCACCCAAGATGCATCTCCAAATGATTGCCCTATAACCTCCGGCATTTCTACTTCAAAAAACAAGCTATCTCTATTTTCAAATAATTTTGTATTTGAATAGCTATCATTGCCTTGACCAACAACAAGCAAATCCATTAAACCATCGTTATTGTAATCTCCCCAATCAATTGATCCTCTGTAAATACTTGGTAATTGAATATTAGTCTCTGTAAAACCTGAGTCGTAGGTTAAAACTTGACTAATTATAGCATTATCACCTGAAGACCAACCTATAAGCGCCAAATCCATAAGACCATCATTATTATAATCAGCCCAATCAACCGCACCTTCTTTTATATTTGGAAAATTCGGCATTTCAAATTCGGCAAACTCAAGACTATCATTTCTATAAAAAATAGAATAGATGTTTGCTAGCGTATCGTCTCCAAATGTTAAAACATCTACATCTCCATCTGAGTCAAAATCAGTACAGGTTAAATCACCACCACGCAAGCCTTTAAGACTATCAGCCACCACATTAAACTGTGCATTAACCTGACTAATAAAGCCAGTTATTACAAATAATAAAAGTGAAATTTTTCTCATCTATGTGAAAATTATAAGTTCGTGAGTCATATTGTTGTATTTATTATTTTTTTATATCCTACGTTACATTCTCAGGAGTAATTCTTCTTCATAACAAAAAAACGAACTACAACAATATCATAAAATAACTATCTTCCATAATAAAAATGGGTCAACGTAGAATGGAATGCCTTCATCAAAAAATGAAATCGCAGAACCAACCTCTTATTGTGTTATTGGGATATTATGAAAATCATTAAGCCTAGGTCTTATTATAGTTCTGTTCTTTAGTATGTATGGTGACTTATATATAACATCAACGCAATTGTTTTTATCACTTCTATTATTCAGAAAGAATTGTTATCATCCCATATGCGAGATATAGCAACACCTTCATAATTATGGTTAATGAATTTAATGATTAAAATTAACACAACACCCTTGTTATGTAAGTAAATGAAAAAATACATGTTAAATAGAAAATTTCTAAATAAAAACGAGCTTCTTACTTATATCGATTTTAAAATACGCCTCTACACTTGCCCCTAAAATCGCTTAATACTTTCAGCAATATGAGAGCATGCCTTTCTTCCAGAAAATTTGCCCGCTCCACTCCCCTACTATAAGCAATTCGTTTCTAGCTAATTCTGACATAACGGCTTGTTAAACTTAATTATCTTATCTACCTTCTACCTTCCAAAATTAACCCAACTATGCAAAAATTCAACCCAGTAAAAAACTACCAAAACACCCGAAAAACCATAGGGTATGTCAGCAGAAAAGAGGCTACGGAGAAGGACTACAAACGAATCGGATTTATGTCTGGTTTGGAAGTCCATCAGCAGCTAAAAACCGAAAAGAAACTCTTTTGTCATTGTCCGGCGGGCATCTTACACGATCATAACAATTATGATGCTGAGATTATCCGCCATATGCGTCCTACGCTTTCTGAGCTGGGAGAATATGATGGAACCGCTTTAATGGAGTTTAAAACCAGGAAAGAGATTACTTATCGTTTGAACAACGAGTCGGCTTGTACCTACGACATTGACGATACGCCCCCCTTTATCATTAATAAAGAGGCCCTGGAATATGCACTTGAAATCTCCTTACTTTCTAACCTGAATATTGTGGGTGAAGTTCATATCACGCGTAAGCAATATCTCGATGGCAGTATCCCCGCAGGTTTCCAAAGAACCGCCATTCTTGGTGTAGAAGGTCATATTCAGTTGAAAAACAAGAAAGTTCGTTTGATTCAGTTGAGTATCGAAGAAGACTCCTGCCGGGAGATTTCAGATATAGGCCACAAGCGCGTGTATAAAACGGATCGCTTAGGCATGCCTTTGATCGAAACGGTCACTTATCCTGAATGCTATACCCCTGATGAATTAAGAGAAGCTGCGGAATACATCCGTTTCCTTAATCGAAGTACAGGAAAAGTTCGTACAGGCATGGGTGCCGGGCGCGAAGATGTTAATGTAAGTTGTAAAGGCGGTACACGTATCGAAATAAAAGGGGTCGCCCACAACAAATGGATACCTGAACTTTCACATAATGAGGCTTTCCGTCAGTGGGCGCTGCTCAATGTTCAAAAGCGACTTAAAGACCAGGTTAAAAATCAGAAGACGTGGAAAATCAAGAGTCAACAGATTGATCCTGACCAACTAAAGCTTAAAAACAAGCTGATGGCATCCATTGATTTCTCTGATATGGAGGTTTATGCCGTCAATCTGGAAGGTTTCCAAGGCATTCTTTCTCATTTTACGCAACCAGGTCAATGCTTTGCCAATGAAATAACGGATCGATTAAAGGTTGTTGCCTGTATCGAAAAGCCGAATATGATTCATTCGGAGGAAATTGATGGATCAACTATAGAGGCAGACCTTGATAAACTTAAAGCGGTTTTGAAAGCGGGTGAAAAGGATGCGCAAATCATCTTCTGGGGCCCCAAAGAAGATATCCCTACGGCTCTTGAAACCATTGAAGAAAGATGCATGATGGCATTCGATTCTATACCTCCGGAAACCCGTAAATCATTTATAGATGGCACAACCATCTTCGAAAGAGTCTTACCAGGAGCAGACAGAATGTATCCTGATACCGATTCGGCTCCTATCCCATTAGCGAATGACTATATTGAAGGCCTAAACAAGAATCTGCCTGTTGAAATATTCAAGCGGTATGAGCAACTCCGTAATTGGGGCATACCAACAGATACGGATCATTATATTTTGAGAAATAATCTGGTTCCGGTTATTGAGAAAATTGAAAAATTTAATGTCCCTGCCAAATTTGTTGGAACCTTCTTCGGGCATACCTTGAAACATGTAGAAGGAAAATACAAAAAGCATGCAGACTTTAAATACAATCGCATTGTAAAAATGTTTGAATACATTCAAGAGAACAAGCTTCATTATGCAATCTCCAAGCTTATGCTTCCTATATTGATTGAACATCCAAATATGGATTTTTCTTCAATTCTTACCAGCATTAAATTTAAGAAAAGAAGTCTTGAGGAATTAATCGCTCCGGTAAATTTTCTGAATGAAAAATTCAGAGAAAGCAACTCTCAAACCCACAATGAGAAAGCCGTTAACTGGATTATGGGCCAGCTGAATAAGCAGGCTACAGGAAATTTAGCATTAAGCGAATTGAAAACAAAAATTGAAAAAGCTATTAATTAGTTGACTATTATGGAAGATATTTTTCAAGGATACAAAGGAGGTGCGCTAGAAGTACTTAAAAAATATAATGTAAGAGTTTGGGGAACGGCAAAAATTACCACAACGCGTGGCGATTTTGATGGAACCATCTTACCAAGATCTGAAAATGATGACGATCAGCATATTGTATTAAAAATTATTACCGGTTATAATATTGGGGTTGATATCATCACAATAACCCATATGAAGGAAACAGGCTATAAAAAAGCCAACTATAAAATTCCGGAAAAAGAGTTTCCTTTTACTGAAGGCTTACCCAATGTGAAACTCTTTGGTACAGGAGGTACGATTGCTTCACGTCTTGATTACAGAACCGGCGCCGTCATTCCGGCTTTCTCTCCGGGAGAATTGTATGGTGCTGTTCCTGAGTTGGCCGATATCTGTAATTTGAGAACCGAGAAAGTCTTTGCCGTATTTAGTGAAAATATGGGTCCTAAGCAGTATCTGCAATTAGCTAAAGCCATCGGTAAAGAAATTGAAAACGGGGTTGACGGGATCGTCATTGGTCATGGTACAGATACCATGCATCACACAAGTGCAGCATTGACTTTTATGGTACAGAACTCACCCGTGCCCATCGTTATTGTGGGATCACAAAGATCATCTGACCGTCCGAGCTCCGATGCGGCATTAAACCTGATGCACGCCATGTATGCTGCCGGGAATTCGGATATTGCTGAGGTTATGGTTTGTATGTTCGGACCCACTTCGGATGAATACGGCTTGCTTCATAAAGGAACCCGTGTACGTAAGATGCACTCCTCCTATCGATCAACATTCCGAACGATTGGAGATACGCCTTTAGCGATGGTCGATCGTCATAAGATCGATTACATAAAAAAAGAATACAAGCCCAGAAGAAAAGACCGAAATGTAGACATAAAGGCCTATTTCAGTGATAAAGTAACGATGTTCTATTACTATCCTGGCATGAAGCGAGACACCCTGGATGCCTTAGTTGATTGTGGATACAAAGGAATTGTTTTTGTGGGAACAGGACTAGGACACGTCAATAAAGAGATGTATCCTGCCATTGAAAGAGCAAAGAAAAAAGGCGTCTATATGTTTATGACCTTACAAACCCTTTGGGGCTATGTTCAAATGTTTGTTTATGAAACCGGACGTGAAATGATGGTTAGAGGAATCGTTCCTGGTGGCAACATGCTTCCTGAGGTTGCCTACATCAAGCTGGGTTGGGCACTTGGTCAGACTGACGACTTGGAAGAGGTTAACAGATTGATGCTAACCCCAATTAATGATGAAATAACTGAGAGAGAACCCTATAATGGCTACCTGCTGTATCAGGGTGGTATTCCTGAAGTGGAAGAATTTATAAAGGAGGTTCATAAATAAAAATGTAATGTTGAGACGCAAAATTTTGCGTCTGTACGGATGTATTATAGAGGCGCAATGTTCAGACGCAATGCATTGCGTCTGTACGTTAATTAATGCAATTTATCATCCGTCCATTTCAAGGGATTATTTCTGATGTAATTTTTAATGTTCAGAAAGGATTGATCATTACGGATGATATGATCGTGAAATCGGGATTGCCAGGCAAAATCAGCATGGATTTTTCGGGCATTTTTTGTCACGCCAATTTTGAATCCTCGAATTATTGAGGCCAGATTTTTAGATTGAGGGCCGAATTCATTTTTATAATCACCATTCGTAGAAACGCAATGCATTGCGTTTTTACGTGGTGTATTATATTGATTCGCACCAATTATTATAATTGCATGAAAATGATTGGGCATAATCACAAATTCATCCATTTGTAGATTCATATCTGGACGCATCTGAAATGTTTTTAGCCATTCGTTTTCTACAATTAATCCAATTTCAGACAATTGCATTATCCCATTTGTTATATCTCCGAAATAATGTTCACGGTGTTGTGTACAGATGGTCACAAAATAGGCCGCATTCCTGCCGTAATCCCAATTTTGTAAACGGGCCGATGTGATGCGGTATTTATTTTGGAATTTCTCTGACATCTTATCTATTCTTATTAATACAGATGCAATGAATTATGTATCTGCATAATATAAATATATCCTAAATATTTATGATATAAAAAATCCCCAAACCTAATAATGGTTTGGGGATTTGTTTTATTTAAGCATATTCAAAAACTATTCCATGCTTTCATCCGTGACTAAAAGAGGCTGAACTTGAAGTTTGTTTTCCGGATCTAAAGGGCTTCTTTTATTTGACAATTTAAAGTATTGAATTAAGAGCAATGATAAAGCACCACAAATAGCAAAACCAACAAAAAGAGGTATAGCGGTAAGTTCAATAAATCTACCAATGAAAGTTGCAAGGGGTACAGCAATAATTGTTGCTACAAAACCGAATATAGCTGCTCCAATTCCAGCAATATGCCCAATAGGCTGCATGGCCAAAGCATTAATATTTCCAAACATAAAACCTACGCAGAAAATCATCATGACAAAGAATACAAGAAGAATTGAAATGCTGGGATTCGGTTCTCCATAATATAGAAATACATAAGCCAAGGAAATCAGCGTTAAAGCAAGCGTAAATGTCGACGCCAATTTTAGCATGCCAAATCGGATAACAAAAGTTCCATTTAAAAAGGTTGCCAAACCAATAACAATTGCTATTCCTGAAAAGATATAGGGAAACTCTTCAACCAAGTTGTATTGTTCTTGAAAGATGTGTTGGCTGGAACTCAAATAAACCATAAATGCCGCGGTAGTAAAGCCTGAAACAAAGGTAAAAACTACAGTTTGTTTGTGCTTTACAAATTCCTTTATTCCTTCAGTAAAGAGAGACAGTTTCATTTTCTTTCTCTTATCTGCGACCAAGGTTTCAGGCTGACGTTGCCATAACCAAATAACCACAAAAAAACCAAATATGACTTGACTGGTAAAAATGGATTGCCAGCCAAAACTGTCTAACATCAACTTTCCAAAGGAAGGCGCAATAACAGGGGCCAAAATGAAGATAACCGTCACAAAAGACATAATTCGAGCCATATAGTCTCCCACAAATCGATCTCTAACCATAGCCATACTAATGGTCTTTGGTGCAGATAAACCAATCCCTTGTAGAATTCTTCCCAAAATCATCATCTCCATACTTGTAGCATAAATACAAAGCAAGCTGGCTAAGGCAAAAACAGAATAGCCTATATAAACAACTAGTTTTCGACCTAAACTATCGGATAAGGGTCCCGAAATAAGCTGTCCAAAGCCAGTTCCCAGAAAGATCATGGTGATTAGCAACTGATTGTTTTTCGCATCGGAGATACCTATCGTATTGGCAATCTCATTTAAGCCCGGTAATAAAGCATCAATAGATAATGAGGCCAAAGACATTAAAGAGGCCATGATGATGATGAATTCTGTATCTGATTTCTTTTTTATTTGCATGCTAATCGTATCCCATTTAGGTGATCAGTAAATGAACACCTACTTATTTTTAAACCAATGTATTTTAATACCGTATTGTTTTGAAAGCTAACTGAAAAGTGTCTTCTATGCTTTGTTCAGTTACAGTGAATCTAGAGGACATTCTTTTACTTGATAGAAAAGATGCCGGTGAAAGGAAAAAAGCAATGAAGATATCCAATGACATTTCTTTAATCACTTTTTCTCTTATTCCCTTTTCAACCAGGCGAGCTAAGGGCTTAGTGAATTCTAAGACTTTTGCCGAATCCACCAGGTCGTTAAAAGGTGAATTCGTGAACTGAAGATCGTATGAAACCAATTCTGGCAGATAGTGTCGTGCCTTAATTGAATTAACCCAAAGCGTTCTAAGGTTCTCTTCTATTGTGCAATTATCATCTAAGTCGTTATGATAGTAGGTCGTTAATCTCTCCTTTACGTTGTAAAAGATAGAAACAACGAGATCTTCCTTATTTTGGTAATAGATATAAAGCGTTGCCTGAGAAACACCTGCCTCCTTCGCAATTTTGGATATAGATGTGTTATTTAAGCCATTTTCATTGACAAGCTTAATAGTAGCATCAACAACCGCCTTTTCCTTTTCAATATCTTTAATTCTCATGGCGCAAATATAAGTGAGTGAACGTTCACTTACAAATGAATTTACAGGAAATCTCCCCCTACTATGCATGCACTATACAATATATCTTGAAAAGAAAAGCCCCAAACTACAACTAGTTTAGGGCTTTATCATGAAGCTAACAAGCTTACTTATAATTTTTCTTCTCTGTGATATAATAGATCAAAGGAACAATTAAAAGCGTCAAGAATGTCGATGCAATGGTTCCACCCATTAGTGAAATCGCTAATCCCTGGAAAATTGGATCGAATAAAATAACAACGGCTCCAATAACAACGGTTCCTGCCGTTAATAGAATTGGCGTTGTTCGCACCGCTCCTGCTTCAATCACAGCCTCTTTTAAAGGACTGCCTTCGGCCAGGCGCAGATTAATAAAGTCGATGAGCAATATGGAATTCCGCACCATAATACCCGCCAGAGCAATCAAGCCAATCATAGAGGTTGCTGTAAAGAAAGCACCCATAAGCCAGTGGCCAACCAAAATACCCACAAGGGATAATGGAATGGCAACCATCATCACGAAAGGCACTTTAAAATTTTGGAACCAGCCAATGATCAGCATATAGATGACCAAAAGAACGACAGCAAAGGCTGTTCCCAAATCGCGGAAAACCTCATAGGTTATTTGCCACTCACCATCCCACTTTAAGCTGTAATCATCCTCAAAGAAGGGTTGGTGCGTGTATTCTTCAGTCAATGTGAAACCTTGAGGAATTTTAATCTGATTCAAATTCTCGGAAATTCCCATAATACCATAAACCGGACTTTCTAGCTTCCCTGCCACATCAGCAGTCACATAAACAACGCGCTTCTGATTCTTACGGTAGATGCTTTTCTCTTTTGTTACCTCTTTAATTTCAACAATATCACCAATAGCTAACATCTCACCTGTCTGAGTCAGGATATTCACCTTCTTCAAATCGTTTAGGCTAGAGCGCTCCTCCTCTTTCAGACGAAGGTTGATTCCAATTTGCTTATGTTCTTTCTCCTGATAGAACTGTGAAACATCCTGACCATTTAAAGTCATGGCGATACTCTGAACCACTTGCTGCGTGCTAACACCCGCCAACATGGCCTTTTCTTTGTTTACATCAAACTGAAATTCTTTCTGATCATCTTCAATCAACCAATCCACATCAACCACATCAGGTGTTTTGCTAAAGATACCTTTCAACTGTGAAGCGATAGCAATCTGCTCCTGATTATTAGGCCCATAAACTTCAGCAACCAGAGTCGACATGACCGGAGGCCCTGGTGGAACCTCTACAACTTTTACATTTGCATGAAACTTCTCACCAATCGCTTGCAAACCCGGGCGCATCGCCTTTGCAATATCATGAGATTGCTCGTCTCTATCGTGCTTATGGGTTAGGTTCACCTGAATATCGGCCATATTAGCACCACGACGTAAATCGTAGTGACGAACCAAACCATTGAAGTTCATTGGTGCAGCTGTTCCTACATAACACTGATAATCCAAAACATGATCTTGCTGAGCCACGTAGACTGCAAGTTCTTTGGTTACCATTGCTGTACGCTCAAGGGTTGTTCCCTCAGGCATATCAATAACCACCTGAAACTCATTCTTATTGTCGAAAGGCAACATTTTAACGGCTACCATTTTGAAATAAACCAAGGTGGTCGATGCCAATAAAAGAACGATTACCGAAATGATAAAAGACCAGCGTAATTTTGGAGATTCCAACATAGGGCGCATGGTTTTATTATAAATCTTATAGATAAAACCATCCTCCAGCTTAAACTTACTCTCAATTTCTTCAGACTCATCTTCACCACCTCGCAATAATTTATAAGCTAAGTACGGCGTAATGGTTAAAGCAACCAAAAGTGAGAATATCATGGCAATGGAGGCACCAATAGGCATTGGGCTCATATAAGGCCCCATTAAACCTGACACAAAAACCATAGGCAAAACAGCAGCAATAACTGTGAAGGTTGCCAAAATGGTTGGATTACCCACCTCGTCAATCGAGATAAGAGCCGCTTCCATAAAAGACTTTTTCTTCATCTTGAAATGACGGTGCATGTTCTCGGCAATAATGATGGAATCATCTACCACAATACCCGTCACAAATACCAGTGCAAAAAGGGTAATTCTATTTAAAGTATAATCTAAATAGTAATAGCTAAACATGGTCAAAGCAAAGGTGATAGGTACCGAAAGGAACACAACCAAACCACCACGCCAGCCCATAGCTAACATCACCACAAAGGTTACGGCTATAATGGCACCTAAAAGGTGTAATAATAGCTCAGCAACCTTATCCGATGCTGTTGCTCCATAGTTGCGTGTCACCTCAACATGAACATCAGAAGGAATTAAATCCTTTTTCAAAAGTTCAAGTTTGTTTAGGATCTGATCTGCAATTTTCATGGCATCGGCACCTCTGCGTTTCGCAACTGAAAGCGTTACGGCCGGATATTCGCTTTTAAAGGCTGCATGTTTATCGTTAACTTCTCCATAACCAAAACTCACAAACTGAGAAGGTATTTCAGGTCCATCAACAACCTCTGCCATTTGTTTCAAATAAACAGGACTTCCATTATTAATTCCAACAACCAAGTTGGAAAGTTCTTCGGCATTTTCTATAAAATTACCCGTTTTAACTAAAAACTGATTATCGTTATTATTAAAACTTCCGGAACCCATTTGCTGGTTAGAAGCCTGAATTTTATTCGCAATACTTAAGGCATCAATATTGTAATTAGCCATCAACTCACGGTTCAAAATCACCTGAAGTTGACGCGAACGCCCTCCTCTTATTGATGTGGATGATACTTCGCACACTTTCTCGACCTCATTGTTCAATTCCTGGGCAATTCGACGCAATTGGAAATCATCATATTTTTCACTCCAAAGCGTCAAACCTAGAACAGGTACATCGTCAATAGCACGCGTTTTTATCAATGGAAAAGATACCCCTTTAGGCATTTCATCCATATGTTTCATAATCTCGTTGTACATCTTCACGAGAGATCGTTCCACATCCTCTCCTACATAAAACTGAACAATCAACATGGCCTGTTCCGACATGGAAGTTGAATAAACATACTCCACCCCCGGGATATTAGCCACCACCTTCTCAAGTGGCTTCACAATTCTTGATTCAACCTCAATAGGGCTAGCACCCGGATATGCCAAAAAGATATCAGCAATGGGCACATCAATCTGAGGTTCTTCTTCACGAGGGGTTAGGTACGAACTGTAAGCTCCAATGATCAGGAAAGCGATCATTAATAGAGGAGTCAGCTTCGATTTTATAAAGAGTTTGGCTATTCCGCCAGCAAATCCTGTCTTCATATGATATAGAAAATTAGTCTTGAATATTGAAATTCTGCATGTTTACTTTACGCTAGTCACTTTTAGTTTAGCGCCATCCCATATTTTACCTTCGTATGATAAAATATATTTCTCTCCCGAACTTAAGCCAGAAAGCACTTCAATTGAATTCCCATAAGTCTTTCCGACACGAATCCAACGCAAGAGAGCTGTTCCACTCTGGCTTAAAGTATAAACACCTATTAGTTGACCTCTCTCTACCAATACTGATTTTGGAATAATAATGCGATTTGTTTCTCCCATTGGGATAAAAACCTTAGCAAACATGCCTGTATAAAGCTTCAATTTTGAATCTTTAATCACATCGAGTTGGAGTTTAATTTCAAACTGATTGCCTGAATCAAGAGCTGAAGGGTTTATTTCAGAAACTCGAGCCTGAATACGACGATTATTTTGAGCTGTTAATTCAACTTCTACATAATCGGCTACTTTTATCTTTGAAATCTCAGACTCAGGAATACGGGCAACAACTTCATACCTCCCTTTCTTCTCTATTGAAAGTAATGGCATACCCGGAGATGCTAAATCGCCGACCTTAACAAAATGCTTTGTGACACGCCCATTATAGGGTGCTCTTATATTAGTATATTTCAATGTTTCTTCAACTTCAACAAGCATACCCTTAGCTGCTGCAAATTTGGACTCAGCAACATTCTTCTGAATTTGCATCCCCTCCAACTCCTTCATTGATGCCGATTTTTTATCAAACAAAGCTTGATACCGCTCTAAATTCTTTTCAGCATCGGCTAAAAGCGTTTCAGAAACCAAAACATTAGCTTCAGCTTGCTTTTTCTTTGCAAGAATATCATTATTACTAATTTGTAACAGAAGTTGCCCTTTGCGAACATTCTCTCCTAGCTTTACATGTATTTTCTCAACTTGCCCCATAATTCGGGTACTTAGTTTCGAATGTGTTGCAGCCTCAAGTTTACCCGTAAAACTCAACAATTCTGCTTGCTTTATATTTTTAGCTTGTGCCACTTCTACTGTTAGATCGAAACCTTCTGATTTCTTCTTAACAGGTTCACTGCTACATGAAGCTAATAATCCGAGTGCAATAAATATACTTAAATAGTATCGTGTGTTCATAGTATCTATATTGGATGGTTGTTATCGATTTGTTGATTTGATTTTATTTTAATTCTTTCTCTAAAAGAAACTCTAAGTAAAACTTAGCTGAATAGTAATTATTAATGGCATTCAGGTATTCTAAATTTTTAGTCGCATATAGGGTTTCGGACTGGATCAAATCAGTCATTTTCTCTAACCCCTGTTTAAAACGATTTGTACGAATTCTCAAAGCTTCCTCTGACTGCTCTTTTGCCAATTGTCCGGTTTCAATTTTTTGAATACTCAAGACCAATAAACGTTTAGCTTCCTTCACCTTTAGGTTATTCTGCTCTAAGTAGTCTTCGAAATCAAGCTTTTGAAGTTGCAGTTCAGCTTTTGCTTTTTTAATCTTCCCGATATTCTTATAACCCTTAAACAGATCCCATGATAATGAAGCGCCAATCATATAATTATTCGCTTTTGTACCTAAAAACTCTTTATCGTTCCACTCGTATGCTCCAAAAGCATTTATACGTGGTAAGAATTTATTACGAGCTGATTTCAACATTTGCTCCTTTGCCGATACACCTTTCTTATAAGCTAAAATGTCTGATCGATCTTCGTTGATCTTCTCATTATCAACATTTGATCCTATAAGTGGCTCTTGAAAAGTATCAGTGGCTATTAAATTATTCGATGATTCAAGTCCCAGCAGGAAAGCTAAATAGTCTGCTGCACCTTGACGTTGATTCCTTGTTTGGTTTAATTGATTTTCGACTTCTAAAGCACGAACTTTTGCAGCTAAAACATCTGCTTCCTTAATCAGATCTTCTTCAAAAAAGTCTAAGCTTTGTTTCAAGTTAGCATCGGTGCTGGCTTTAACTTTTTCAAAAACCAATACGGCTTCTTGAGCAACCTGCAATTGCTTGTAAGCTTTTTTCACCTCGAACTTGATATACTCCGATGTTCTCTCCGATTGCAAGCTCACAGCCTCATAGCCAATCTTGGCAGCCTTGCGTTCATATATGCCATCGAAATTCAGTAGAGGTTGTTCGACCTTAATTTGTGTTTGGAAATTTTCCATTGAACCTGGATCATTCAATAATACAGGATTGAAATCAGCAGTAGTTACAACTTCTTGCTTAAGTTTAAAACCAAAACTTGCAAGAGGATCATTGGTTCTAACAGCTGTGTGAGATAGATTTATTCCTGGAAGGAATAATGAGTGAGACTGTTGATAATTGGCCTTAGCTATATCAACGTGTGCTTTTGATTTTTTAATTTCTTTATTGTTCTGCTCAGCTTTTATTAAGGCCTCTTTGAGACTTAAACTCAAGCTATTCTGTTGAGCACCTGACCAAAAAGGAAAAAACAACAGTAAAAGTATAAGCAAGCGATAGGATAAATTTTGCATTATATATATGAATTTAGATTCTTTTATGCTCCAAAACTAGATAAAAACCTACACACATCCAACTATCTACATATCTAAACTATCTATATCATCATAGATTAACCCGAACGATTTTTATATTAAAGAAAATTAGTGCTTTAGCCTGATATCTGCAAATATTATTTTGTATTGAATGCGATAGGCTTATCTTTGCAGACTAATTATTAGAAACAAATTGCACAGGGCTTAACTTCCAGAGCAAAAAGAAACGCTTTAGCTTAAAGATTGAGAACCTGTAGCAAAACACGATTAAAAAAATCATGAGAGATTCCATTGTAATATTATGCGGCGGCGGACCAGCTCCGGGCATCAACACAGTTATTAGTAGTGTGGGAAAAAATTTCTTAAGAAATGGCTACCGCGTTATTGGTATGCACGAGGGTTACAAAGGCCTTTTTGCGGAAAAACCTGAAACTCAGGATCTGGATTTTCCATTCCTTGATGGCATTTTCAGCAAGGGTGGTTCTGCTCTTAAAATGAGTCGATTCAAACCTAAGGATACCGATTTCAATACTGATTTCTTCGTTAAAAACAATGTGAAGCTATTGGTAACCATTGGTGGAGACGACACTGCATCAACGGCTAACCGCATATCTAAATACCTTGAAGAGAATCAGATTTCTATCTCAAACATTCACGTACCAAAAACCATCGACAATGATCTTCCATTGCCTGTAGGTTCACCTACTTTTGGTTTTCATTCAGCCAAAAACGAAGGGGTTCGCATTGCGACTACGGTTTACGAAGATGCCCGCACATCTCAAAACTGGTTCGTTTTATCGGCTATGGGGCGTGAAGCTGGTCACCTGGCTTTTGGTATTGGAACGTCTGCTCATTTTCCAATGATTATCATCCCTGAGATGTTCAACAAAACGACTATTTCGGCTGATAAGATTGCTCACCTGGTTATTTCTTCAATCATCAAACGTCGAATATTAGGCCTTAACTATGGTGCTGCTATCATTAGCGAAGGGGTTTTCCATTTTATGGATACTGAAGAGATTGAAAGTACAGGCATTAACTTTACATACGATGCTCATGGTCATCCTGAGTTGTTTAATGTGAGCAAATCTCATGTATTCAACATGTTTATCCAGCGTAAGATTAAATCATATAATCTAAATATTGGAACCCGTCCTGTTGAATTAGGTTTTGGTTTACGTTGTTGTCCACCTGTTGCTTACGATCTTGATCTATGTACAATTCTAGGGAATGGTGTTTATAGCTTATTTAAGGCTGGACAGTCGAAATGTATGGTAACCGTTGACCCTAAGGGTGACGCTTCTCCTCTTTTCCTTAAGGATGTTGAAGACGAAAACGGTAAAGTAAAACCTCGTTTGGTTGATATCAACAGTCAGAAAGTAGAAACAGTAATGAACAACAACCTGCATTATTTATGTGAGGAAGATTTGGAAGCTGCCAAAGCCTATTTACCTGACGCAGAAGATTACCTGTTCAAGAAAATATTAAATTGGGAATAGGAGAAACAATTTAATGGCTTACTGATCCATCAAGTCGTCCATTAGCTACTTTCAGCCCGATTATAGAGAATATAAAAATCCATTTCGTTCATGCGATTTGGGTTTTCTCTTTTTAAGTGCAATAATCTCACTTTTTTTTAAATGCATTTATTCATTTTATCTCAAGTTGAAAATAAGCCCATCACAATCCTGTATCAGAGTTGATTCAGAGAAAAGTCTCGAATCCTAATAAACAGGGTTATTTTACATTTATCCCTCATTGATTAAATTATTTTTAATAGAAACTGCTCCAGCTATTGTTTTATCTAATAAAAGGCCTACTTTTGCAGCGCTTCTGAATGAAACAAGGCCTCTCGCTTGAAGCTGTACTTTTCAATTCAACAAGCATCTATTTTGATTAATATCCCTTTATTAAAAGGGTCAGATATAAAGATCTTTCTCACACTTGGCTTCCACCTGTGTGAGCTAAGCTAAACCGTCATCATTTATTTGGTGACGGTTTTTTGCTTTCTGTCTTTTAACCTAAAACCTGGTCGGCACTGGCCCGATAACATGAGACGTGACAGAAACAAAATCTAACCCTACAACGATAAACTCCTCACTAAATCTGCAAATAGTCTTTGATTTATTTCCTTCGCTATGTACTTTTGAGATCATATTCCAAACCACATCATATTATTAGGACTGATTATTTTTATTTCTTATTTCTCCATTTTACAATAAAAACACAAGCCTATTCATAACATTAAACTGAAAAAGAGAGTCTTCACCTCATAGCCGAAAAAAAACAGAAATAGTACTGTTTCAAATTAATTCCTCTGGGATAAATAATTTTCAATAAAATATGCTCTATCTATTGTTTTATCTAATAAAAGGTCTACTTTTGCCCCTGCTTTGAAACCCTACAGATCACGAACAGTACAGGGATTATGTAGAGAGGATAAGTCAGTAAATTGTAAACAGATTCTGAACAATTTCTTCCTTTATTAGGATCAGATATAAAAATCTTTCTCACACTTGGCTTCCACCTGTGTGAGCTAAGCTAAACCCTTATCATTTATTTGGTAAGGGTTTTTTGCTTATAACAACTCACACTTATGTGCTCGTATCTATTTTATGCACAATTTCAATATTTTCTTCTCTAATATTACGTTCCTATCACCCTATTATTAGGCACTTTTAGGAGTCCTTATTAAGCTGTTTTTTTATTTAAAATGACTCCAATTATGAGTCGAACTCAAAACCAAGCCTCAGTATCTGACTGGACGTAAGACTGTTTCCGGCAAGACGAAAAAACACCGAAGCTCCTTTACTTTACAGTAATTTCACTTTCGAACCCGTATTTATTATTAATTGAATATTAACACTTGTATTATGTGATAAAAAGAATACTTTTGCGGCTGCTTTTTACAACAAATCTAAGAAATGGAAAACACACAATCAATCATTCAGAAAGACAACACAGCGAATCCCGGACCTTTAGGACTTTGCGGTTTCGGTTTAACAACCATCTTATTAAACTTACACAATGCTGGTTTATTTGGCATGGATACTATGATTCTTGCAATGGGTATCTTCATGGGAGGTATCACACAAGTGCTTGTGGGTACTATGGAATGGAAAAAGAATAACATCTTTGGAACCATGGCCTTCACATCTTACGGTATTTTCTGGTTGACATTAGTCTTGTTAATGATACTTCCTAAAATGGGATTAGGAACGGCACCTACGCCTGTGGCAATGGGCTATTTCCTTGTAGTTTGGGGAATTCTATCGTTAGGTTTCTTCGTTGTAACCCTTAAGTTGGGAAGAGCAATGATGATTCTTTTTGGATCTGTTGTTATATTATTTGCACTACTAGCAATTGCTAACTTTACAGGTAACCACATGGTTCACACCATAGCTGGTATCGAAGGTGTTATTTGTGGTTCAATTGCCATTTATATAGCAATGGCTCAGCTCTTCGAAACGGTATATGAACGTCAGATTCTTCCTTTAAAATAGGATAAAATATAAAGATCTTTCTTAGACTGGGCTTCCACCTGTCTGAGCTAAGCTAAACCGTCATCATTTATTTGGTGACGGTTTTTTGATTCAACGATGTTCCATGAGCACGTCCTCCACCACCTTGTAAAACAAATTTACATAAGGAAGCTAAGCCATAAAAAAAAACATCCCAAGCCATAGAGGCCCGGGAAGGGTTTGATTTAGATTAGTAGTGCCTTAACAGTCCATATATTAAAGTTTTGCATCGCTTCAACCCAATTCTCCTTACAATTCATCAAGCTGCAATTTTTTTTGCCATATTTCATAATCAGCTTGTGGGACACCAATATTTAATATTTTTCGTGGTCGGGTTATGGCCACATAGACAATTCTTAATTCCTCTTGTTTCTTTGATTCAAGTTCTTCATATTCGACATTGAAGAGGTTTTTATAAGTTCCAAAATCACTTGCCCTTTCACCTAAAAGGACTAATACCGCTTCGAATGTACGACCTTTGGAAGAATGAATAGTCCCATGATAATAAGGTAGTTCTTCCATCATTCCTAAGTTAAACAGCCTACCTATCATCACCTTAGACTTGCTTACAGTAATGTCTATTACTATACCCAATTTCTCCAGAATTGGTTTTGCCAGGTTCAGCCAGTCATAAAGTCTCATATTACAAGATGGCAGCTGATCAATAAAATCATATAATTTCTTCCTGTAAAGAATAAATCCCTCGTCATCTATAACCTTTTGAATATCTTCCTGTTTAGCGTAAGTAAGTTTATAAATGCCTTTAAAATAGCCCTGTTCAAGTAACTTAAAACCATCTTTTATTTCTCCTTGTTCAATCAGGTATTTCCCTTTGACAATATCTCTTAAATGAAAAGCACCCGTCTTCCAGGGTTGGTCGTTAAATTCAATTTTTTCGACACCAAAATATTTTTCATGATTTTCTGAACGATACAGAACAGCAACATGATCCTTTGTAATAGCTATCTCTCTCCCTTTACAATCATCCAGGAACAGATCTATCACATGTTTTACACTTTCAACATCTTCGAAATCAACAGCTCTTGCAATAGGCAAACAATCGAAATCGACAAGCTCTCCATCTTCCTGTGGCTTGGAGACTTCCTTACTTATAAAGGCATTTGCACAAGTGCAAATACTTGCTGAGCATCTCAAGTTTTCATTAAGCGATATTGAATGCCATTCATTGTATTTCTCTTCGAATAATTCTGGATCAGCATGCTTCCACTCAAATATGGCCTGGTTAGGATCTCCTATAAGCATGATCTCCTCTAAACCATTTTCTACAAGTAAATCAATGATCTCCATTTGAATATCATTGATATCTTGCGCATCATCAATAATTAAAAATGGGAAACGGCTGACAATGTTTTGAACTATTTGTGGATATTCCTGTAATATTTTTAAAGAATAGTAATTCGCATCAGACTGATTAGCATAGCCTTTTTGTTTGAATTCTTCTTTCACCTCAAGTATTTCCTGTACCCTTTTAATATACGCCCCTTTTTTGGTATGAATTTTACTCCAGCAAAAATTAAAAACCTTAGGATCAGCGATTGCCAAAGGATTCCCATCCTTATCATAGGATACATTCTCTAAATGTTCCATTGGATCAATATAGCTGCATAAGCCTTTATAGCCATATCTCCGGGGATTTTCCCAATAGAGTCGATTATGAAAGTCCTCACCAATAATTTCAGGGCGCCTGTCACATTGCATCACCAAATGACCATAGGGAAAGAAGATGAATTTATTCAGAAAACTATCAACACCACCAACAAAATGGGGATAAGTTAATGGGGTGCTGACATTAAAATCAGACTCAATTTTTTCGTTAATTTCTCTCCATGATGAATCTGTAAATGATATTGCAGAAATACCATTGTGACGAAATGTATTGGTTTTAAGCAAATATGCAATTCGTGCAGCCACAGAGTATGTTTTTCCACTCCCGGGGCAAGCTTTCACAACAACTTTTCCTTTTGCTTCGACGATTTTCTTTTGTAATTCACTTAAAGCCATCACACCTCCCCTTTAGTTATCCATTTAATTCCTGATGCGATATAGTCAGGTACACTAAATTTGTTTTGTGCAGGGCCCAGTTCGTCCAGATGTAAAGCTAAACGGTGGGCTAACTCTGACTTATCATTATTCAAACTGAGCTTTTTCAGGATATCGTATGCCTGTCTTTCAATTGATTCCTGAGCTGACAAAAAATGAGCATGAGGATGCATCTCCTTATAAAGAGATTTGATTAAATTGAGATTAAACAAGCTTGCTTTCAATAATTCATATTCAAAGCTTACTTCCGCAAACTTGGATTTTAAATGTCCCCCACTTAATTCATTTGCAATAATTGCTCTATCCGAACGTTTTTCAATAAGCTCTTCAAGTCTTGTCTGTACCAAATCCTTTGAAATATCTGTTCCCAAAGAGATCCATGTCAGATCAGTAGATTGAATCCTGTTAAACTTGTCGACAACAGCCTTCTTCTTAAGTTTTCTATAAATTCTCTTTGAGTCTTTTTTTGAAATTTCACCGTTTATAAAATCATCTTCTGAAATTTTACCCTTATCATCAGCTGAAAATAAGATGCACCGGGCTAACAGACGTTTTTCTTCATCTTCTGAATTAAATAATTTTGCAAAGTGCTCAAATCCAAGCCCATTTAAATTGATAATCCCAATACCATTCTTCTCAATATCTTCATTTAAAATCTTTGACAAAACAGGTAAGAGAAGGGCTTCCGAAATGCTCTCAACCATTATAATCCCATTTGCAAAAAACAATTGAGACTTGGTCACATCCAGGAATTTTGCAAGGTATTTTTTATTGCCCGGATCTAGTTCAGAATTTCTTATTGAAAAGGCTGAAATCTTGTTTTCATCTCTTTTCATAATAGTCACATCGTCTAAATCAGACTTTGCTATCAGCGCTGGAGAATGAGAGGTTATAAAGATCTGAATACCCGAATCTTGAAGCGTACTCAAGTACTTAAAAAAAGTATTTTGCTTTTGTGGATGCAGATGTGCTTCAGGCTCTTCAATTAAAAGTGCATTGTAATAAGTGTCTATTTCTCCAAGCTCTCGCCTATCAATAAGGTCACCCAGTACTGTTCCTGCATAGATAATATTGTTTTCGCCAAGTCCATTTTGACTGACTCTAAAATACTTTTGTCCTAGAATCGGCGTTCCATTTTGCTTATAAACCGGTTTAATCGCTTCAATATTGTCAACAATAGCTTCATAAGTATTGGCCAGAAAACTAAATTGAACCTGAGGTTCTTTACCATTCATTGTGGAATGTGAAATATGTTCAAGAACTTTCTTGTTCCCTGCTTTAACAAGCCGAATCCAACTACTATCCTCTACCTGCTTTTTTAATTCATTGGCTAAACCTGTCTTTTGTATTTTTGTAAGATTTACAGCTTGTTCGTTTTCACCATCAAAATGCTTCAGATTCTTATAAAGCCGTGCAATTTTGTTTCCTCGTGAGTGAGGTTTTAACTTCTCCGTGGCATCTCTCAATGCTCCCAGATAGGTATTACTAATTAGCTGTAGGGCTTCTATAGGCACTTGCTGCCCTTCATTCTCTCCTCCCCAAACACGCCATCTTAAAATGCTTTTATCATTTCTGACCTCTAGAAAATATCGGTAATGTAATTCAATAGTCTGAATTGAAGCATCCGTGGCATCTTGTTTTATTAAATCAGTGAAAATCGCCCTCTCGGCATTGCTTTCAGGATGAAATATCAAATCAAATCTGATTTCATCGCTTTCGTGTCCGGGAATATGAGAGTTAATATAAAAATCTTCATCCTTTTTAATGTAAATATCTCGAGTTAAGCTTCCATAGGATAAACAAATACGCAGGGCATCAATAACAGCTGTCTTTCCTGAATTATTTTCGCCAATAATAATGTTTACACCTTTATTAAAGGTCAATTTTAGTTTCTCAATCGACCTGAAATTTTCTATCTGAAGCTCTTTTATATACATGACAGAATATTAGATTTAGATTCTTTATTTCGGGTATAAAACACGAATTAAGTGTGTACATATTGTTTCACTTACTCAATAAGCTCCGTTCTTATTTCTGTTTGCACAGGTCAAAATATCCAAAGAACACTCTTACAAGATGTCTTGTTTAGGCAAAACAGACTTGCTTTTACCAGGCTAGGTAAGTTAACATTATGTTATTTGTGCTGTAGAACACATCATAATTCCTTCTCAATTTATGAAAATTAGTTTATAATCAGAAAATGATTTTTAGGTAAAACAGTTAAACCTATACTAATTATAACAATTCTAAACAACAACATCATCAACAAAAGCATGCTTACAAACACCTATATACCTGCTATTTACAAAAACACGTATATTTTCATTAATCGTTACGCTACTACCAATGACACAAAGAATAACACAAAGTGAATTGTGTAAAAAAAACTTACTGTCAATTGGAATTATCACCCTAAGCAGAGTAAAAATCTATATTAATTGAATCCGCATAGCTAGACTAAAATCGTCTATTACCTTCTTCATATGAGTTCAAAAAATGCTTCTGACAGGACACTAATCTTAAATTATTTCATTTTTGGAATACCCGATTAATATGCGTATAATAGGTTGTAAGTCCGTTATTAACAACAGCATACTATACTTGAAATAAATTCTAATCTGAATATACAAAGGAGGCTGGAAATGAAACTTAAACTTGAAGGTAAAGTTGTAATTGTGACAGGTGCCAGTAGAGGAATAGGTGCAGCAAGTGCAAAAGCACTTGCATACCATGGTGCCAGTGTAGTCATAAACTATCTCAACAGCAAAGCTGAGGCGGAAGAGGTTTTGAAGGATATCAAAAACAGTAAAGGCTCAGGAATGATTTTCCAGGCAGATGTACGCGATGCTGAGTCTGTAAACAAAATGGTTGAGGCTACTGAAAAAGAATTTGGTATCGTTGATATCTTAGTTAATAATGCAAATATTAACTTCCCCATAAAACCCTTTACAGAACTTTCGTGGGATGATATCAACAACAAGATTTCCGGCGAAATGAAGGCCTTATACAATTGTTCGCAAGCCGTATTAAAGAATATGATAAAACAGAAGTTTGGGAAACTTATCTTTATAAGCAGTGGACTTTCGCGAAATCCGGGTAAAGGATTTTCAGCCCATGCAGCAGCAAAATCTGCAGTAGATAGTATTGCCAAAGTTATGGCAACTGAATTAGGCCCATTAGGAATCACTGCAAATGTCGTAGGCCCAGGCCTTGTTTTAACCGATGCTACAGCGAATCAATCCAAAGAGATGCATGAGCAAATAGCGGCAATGAATCCTCTAAAACGTTTGGGACAACCAGATGATATTGCCGGAGCAGTCGTTTTTTTAGCATCTGCCCTATCAAATTATATGAATGGAGAATATTTACCCGTTAATGGAGGTAGTTTTGTTATTTAAATATGGGAGGATAAATAATGACAAAGATTAAATATCACACAATTAAAGTAAGCGTTGATTCGGTTGTTGGAAAATGTCCTTTAGGAAATAAAAAAGGCATGGAATTTATCATCAGGGGGACCACTCCTGCGGGTATGTGTATGGGAGCATTCGGATCTATTTATTCAGCCGTACAGGTTTTAAAATACGGAGGCAGTTTCCCCTGGGAAGAAGATCCTGACGTGGCTTATATTAACTGTCCTGATCATATTAATCGGGTTGTCTACAAGCTGGAAAGATTAAAGGAAGAAGACAATGATGAGTGCCCTTGAAGATAAATGGGACGAAATAGAGTAAAATTTTAAACAGTTCAGAAACAACAAAAACAAAAGTATAGGTATCTTAAATAATCCTTGTCTGGATAATAAATGCGACTTCAATATGTCCAATTTAATTCATCTTGTCTATTTGAGTGTTTCTTCGGCAATATTATCCGAAGAGGAACTGGATATATTCTTAAGTGAAATTCGGAAGAATAATCAGAAGCTTGGGGTGACAGGTCTACTCCTTTATAATGACGAATTTTTCATTCAGGTAATTGAAGGTACCAGGGATACCATCCACAATCTCTTCAATGTGATAAAAACTGACCCGCGTCATAGTAATATTGTGAAACTTCTGGATGAGCCTATAGCAAGTCGGGCTTTCCCTGATTGGTCAATGGGCTTTCGAAGAATGAATGATGACAAGACTTCCAACATACCCGGCTTTTCTACTTTTATGCATGCTGAGCATCCAGAAGTAGTCCCAAAGGGTATTACAAAAGAGGTCATGTATCTATTGAACAACTTTAGAAAACACATATAATATCGAGCTAAGCGTGAGAACTTTGACCTGCATCAAGACCAGGGGTTCGGACTACTAAAAGATGGCCATTAGTCCATCGATTGTTCAGATAAAAAAAAGAGACGCAGCATCCCGCTACGTCTCTTTCCATTTATTCGATAAGTATAATCTGTTTCTTTAATCTTCCTCGTATTCCGTTAAGGATTTATAAAAACTGTAACACATGACGATCAAAATAACAGCAAAGGGTATTGCGGTTAATATCGATGCCGTTTGTAAGGCTGTTAGTCCTCCACCAATTAAGAGTACAGCAGCAAGTAAACCTTCCATAGATGCCCAGAATATTTTCTGTCCTTTAGGTGCATCGTGTCTTCCTCCAGAGGTTAGTGTATCGACAACAAATGAGCCTGAATCAGAAGAGGTCACAAAAAAGCTGGCAACCAAAATCACCGTAAGAATGGAAGAAAATGTTGTAAGCGGATACTGTTCTAGAAGATGATAGATGGCAGTTGCAACATTACCATTTACAGCATCGGTAATCGCATGGTTTCCGATGAGTTCCTGATAGATAGCAGATCCTCCAAACACAGTCATCCAAAGCATCGTCAATATGGTTGGCACCAAAAGGACACCAAAAATAAACTCTCTGATAGTTCTTCCCTTAGAGATTCGAGCTATAAAAATCCCAACAAAAGGCGACCATGAAATCCACCATGCCCAGTAAAACACAGTCCATGAACTTTGCCAATTTTTGGCTTCTCCTACCCCGCTATAAGAATTCGTCCAAAAACTCAATTCGAAAAAGCTACCAATATAATGTCCAATATTTTGAATAAAGGATTTGAATATGAAAAGAGTTGGACCAACGATAAGCATAAATACCAATAAGGAGATTGCAAATCGCATATTCCATTCACTCAACATTCGTATCCCTTTATCTAATCCTAAAATTAGAGATAGGGTTGCTAAAACTGTGATCACAACAATGATAATAACCTGAACTGTATTGCTACTTTCCACCTGAAAAAGATATTCCAGACCAGCATTAATTTGTTGAGCTCCTAAACCCAAAGAAGTAGCCAGACCAAAAATGGTTGCTATGACCGAAATGATATCAATAATATCGCCGATAGGACCATATATTTTATCTCCTAATATGGGATGAAAGATAGATCGTATGGTTAAAGGCAGTTTCTTGTTAAAGGTGAAAAAAGCAAGAGCTACCCCAACAATTGCATATAATGCCCAGGCATGTACGCCCCAGTGCAAAAAGGTGATGCCCATTGATGTTTTCGCAGCCAAGACAGTATCTTCACTGGAACCCAGGAAAGGATTGCTGTTAAAATGAAAGATAGGCTCCGCCACACTCCAAAATAAAAGTCCGATTCCCATACCGGCACTAAAAAGCATGGCAAACCAGCCCATTCGGGAAAACTCTGGTTTGGCATCTTTGCCTCCAATTCTGATTTTTGCATATCTCCCAAAACCAAGGTATAAGGCAAATACCAATAAGGCATTTACAAGAAGGATAAAGAACCATCCAACTTTATCGGCAACATAGTTTTGTGTATTGGCAAACCATTGTTCCATAGGTTTACCTACTATCAAAGTTGTACTTACCAGTACTGCTATTATAAGTAAAGAGGTGATAAAAACCGGTCCGTTGGCTTTTATCCCTAAAAATGTTTTTTTGTCACTTCTGATTATTTCACTCATCCTATATGATTCCTTTTTGATTAAAAGTAATAGCCTACATTAATATTGAAACGCATTTCCCAGTCGGCATCAACAGTTCCTGCAGCCAAGGCATTTGTCCACTCAGATCCTAACCAGGGCTGATTTTTTCCTGCGGCCAAATCAAAATAAGTGTAAATGTTACCTGCTGTAAACATAGCACCCGTTACATTCATGATAGAACTTTCGAAATTGCTTTCTGCTTTATCCATATACCCAAAATCGTTATAGATAACAACGCTCGATACAGGCCCCCATTTAAGAGGAATAGCATAACTTAATCCAAGGGTATAGATACTTGCTTCGGCAGCAACCAGATATGGTGCACCATAAGCTGTCATAGCGATTACATCATCAGGTTCGCCATCCAGATTTTCAGGACTGTATTTGTAGTTGGCGACCTGGGCTTTTACACCGAATTTACCAGCTTGTAATTCGTAATGTGCTGCAAAAGCATAGCGGCTTCCCATTTCTTCGGTATCCAAATTGAACAAACCACCATATTGTGCTGATACACCCAGGCGGTGCTTTGCATTCGTATTTTCAATCTTATAGGATAGTTTCCCATTCAATTGATTCACCTCCTTATTTCTGATATTCAGATTACCGTCACCATTCAGGTCAATTGAACCAACATCGTAAGAATAACGACTATTTGAGACATCAGAATTGCTTCCAAAGCGAAGTTCTTCGGCATTTTTAAAGAAAGCCAGACTATAATCCCATTTTTCACCTTGATGAGTGAATTTTAGCCCCATATCATGATCATCTTCAAGACCCACATAGTAGTTTAAGCTAAAGAACCAGGAGTTTGAATTGTATTTTGTGATGCCAAAAGGCACTTGGGTCAGACCGAATTGCAGTTCGTCGTTTTCATTAAAATCGTAGGCAATCCAGCCTTGTTTTAACATGGGGCCTCCAAAATCTTCAGAATAGAATCGGTATTCTGCATTGAGCTTTAGGCCCTTATATTTAGCTTTGGCATTTAATCGGAATACATCGAAACCCAAATCGCCACCGCGTTTTTTTTGTGCGTCCTTCCAGCTTGAATAATTGTAATTGAATCGCAATGCACCGCCAATTTCAACAGCAGGTTTCTCCTGTGCACGCAAAGAAATAGTGGACATAAGGAAACAGATCCCCAGCCACGTTTTTAAATAAAACATAAATGTAAATTAGATGAATATATACATGCAGAATATTGGGTGCATGCAATTGGATTCCGTTTTTAAAACGGAAGTTTAGGCAAGTTTAAATGAAGGTGGAGGGAGGAATTTATCGGACAGAATTCTGAAAATAAGAAACTGAAAGCTATAGATTCTGGTATTCCTTTTATCGTGAAGTTCACTTGGTTTTAATCCCATAGCGCGCAAAGGTAGTTATTAATCACTCACTCGCAAGATAATTAACTGATTTATAGATATCCTTCATTTCAAAACAGCACTCCTTCCTTGAATTCCATATTTTTGTGTAGCGGCTAACAGACTTAACTCTCCACTTTTCAACTTCTTGGACAACTTAAAGTTTAAAAGACATTCTGTAATCTTTTTGACTACGCTTGACATACTGTCTTTTTATAAATTTATTGCCATAACATTACTTTTGTGTAAGGCTATATCAGGACGATACACTGAAATAAAAAAAGAGATATAGCCTTCAGCTACATCTCTTTCCATCTATTCTAAAATACAACCTGATTCTTTACATTTATTCTAAAACACATTCGACTTCTTTCTCTTTCTCTTTCTCTTTCTCTTTCTCTTTCTCTTTAGCTTTCAGGTCTCCCAGGTCTTCCAGTTCATCCAGTTCGTCCAGTTCATCCAGATTAATGAGGGTGAAATCTTCCTCGTATTCCGTTAAGGATTTATAAAAACTATAACACATGACGATCAAAATAAATGAAAAAGGTATTGCGGTTAAAAGAGATGCCGTTTGTAAGGCCGTCAAGCCTCCTCCAATCAACAAAACTGAGGCTAATAAACCCTCCATGGATGCCCAGAATATTTTCTGACCTTTAGGTGCATCGTGTCGTCCACCAGAAGTCAACGTATCGACAACGAATGAACCTGAATCGGAAGATGTAACAAAAAAGGTAGCCACTAAAGTCACAGTAAGAAAGGATGAAAAAGTGGTGAATGGATACTGTTCGAGAAGATGGTAAATAGCTGTTGCTACATTACCATTTACAGCATCGGTAATTGCATGGTTTCCGATCAATTCCTGAAAAATAGCAGATCCTCCAAACACACTTAACCAAAGCATTGCGAATAGAGCTGGTACAGACATAACACCAAGTATAAACTCTCTAATGGTCCTACCTTTTGAGATTCGGGCTATAAAAATGCCGACAAATGGCGACCAGGAAATCCACCATGCCCAGTAGAAAACAGTCCATGAACTTTGCCAATTTTTGGTTTCGCCCACCCCACTATAAGAATTCGTCCAACAACTCAATTCAAAGAAATTACCGATATAATATCCAATATTTTGAATAAAAGATTTGAATAAGAACAGAGTTGGACCAACAAGAAGCATAAAGACTAATAAGGCGATTGCCAATCGCATATTCCATTCACTCAACATTCGTATCCCTTTATCTAGTCCTAAAATTAGAGATAGTGTTGCAAAAATTGTGATAACGACAATTATAATTATTTGAACAAAGTTGCTGTTTTCTACTTGAAAAAGATAATCAAGGCCGGCATTAATTTGCTGAGCCCCCAAGCCTAAAGAAGTTGCCAAACCAAATACGGTCGCTATAACTGAAATGATATCAATCATATCTCCAATAGGACCATATATTTTATCCCCTAATAAGGGATGAAAGATGGATCGAATAGTCAGAGGCAATTTCTTGTTGAAGGTGAAAAAAGCTAAGGATACCCCAACAATGGCATACAATGCCCAACCGTGAATACCCCAATGCAGAAAATTAATTGCCATCGATGTTTTTGCTGCCAATACACTATCGTTAGCAGAACCTAAAAATGGATTGCTGTTAAAATGAAAGATAGGTTCGGCCACTCCCCAAAATAGAAGTCCAATACCTATACCAGCACTAATAAGCATAGCGAACCAGCTCATTCGTGAAAACTCGGGTTTGGCATCTTTACCGCCAATTCTGATATTCGCATATCTTCCGAAACCAAGATATAAAGCAAAGATCAATAATAGATTAAATAGAAGGATGAAGAACCATCCAATTTTATCGGATACAAAGTTTTGCGTATCGGCAAACCACTGTTCCATAGGTTTACCAACGATCAAAGTTGTACTTACTAACGCAACAATTATAAGTAAAGAGGTGATAAAAACCGGTCCGTTGGCTTTTATCCCTAAAAATGTTTTTTTGTCACTCCTTATTATTTCACTCATCCTATATGATTCCTTTTTGATTAAAAGTAATAACCTACATTAATATTGAAACGCATCTCCCAGTCGGTGTCAGGAGTTCCTGTAGCCAAGGCATTGGTCCATTCTGATCCAAGCCAGGGCTGATTTTTACCAGCAGCCAAATCAAAATAAGTGTAAATGTTACCTGCAGTAAACATGGCACCCGTTACATTCATGATAGAACTTTCGAAATTGCTTTCTGCTTTATCCATATACCCAAAATCGTTATAGACAACAACACTCGATACAGGACCCCATTCTAGAGGAATGGCATAACTTAAGCCAAGGGTATAGATACTTGCTTCGGCAGCTACCAAATAAGGTGAACCATAAGCCGTCATGGCAATGACATTATCCGGCTCAGCATCCAAATTTTCAGGACTGTATTTATAGTTGGTAACCTGAGCCTTTACACCGAATTTTCCAGCTTTTAATTCGTAATAGGCAGCAAAAGCATAGTGGCTTCCCATTTCTTCGGTATCCAAATTAAACAGACCGCCATATTGTGCTGATACACCCAGACGGTGCTTTGCATTCGTGTTTTCAATTTTATAAGATAAGTTCCCATTCAATTGATTCACCTCTTTATTTCTGATATTCAGGTTACCATCACCATTCAAATCAATTGAACTAGCGTCATATGAATAACGGCTATTGGATACATCGGAATTATTTCCAAAGCGTAGTTCTTCAGCATTTTTGAAGAAGGCAAGACTGTAATCCCATTTTTCACCCAAATGAGTGAACTTAAGCCCCATATCGTGATCATCTTCAAGCCCCACATAGAAATTCATACTAAAGAACCATGAGTTTGAATTGTATTTTGTGATACCAAAAGGCACTTGTGTTAAACCGAATTGCAGTTCGTCGTTTTCATTAAAATCGTAAGCAATCCAGCCTTGTTTTAACATGGTTCCTCCAGAATCTTCAGAATAGAATCGGTAGTCGGCATTGAGCTTTAAACCCTTGTATTTTGCTTTGGCATTTAATCGGAATACTTCGTAACCAAAATCGCCACCGCGTTTTTTTTGTGCTTCTTTCCAGCTGGAATAATTGTAATTAAATCGTAATGCACCGCCAATATCAACAACAGGTTTCTCCTGTGCATGTACGCAAAGAGTGGACACAAGGAAACAAATCCCCAGCCACGTTTTTAAATAAAACATAAATGTTAATTAGATGAATATATACATGCAGAATATGGATTGCATGCAATTGGATATCCGTTAAAAAAACGGATATAATAGGTAAGCTTAATTATTGGATGGAGGGAGGAATTTATCGGACAGAATTCTGAAAATAAGAAACTGAAAGCTATAGATTCTGGTATTCCTTTTATTGTGAAGTTCACTTGGTTTTAATTCCATAGCGCGCAAAGGTAATTTTTAATTACACGCTCGCAATATAATTCACTGAATTATAAACTTATTACATTTCATAACAAATTATATTTCACCTTTTCACGGTTAAACTGCGGCATTACTATACTCTGACAGAAAGTTGGATGATGGGTTTTTAAGTTAGCTTTTACAGCGTGATAAAAAAAAATTCATCACTTGCTTCAAATCCTGCCAATCATCGCTTAAATCTTAGTGCCTATCCTTCCTTTTCAGAATTTCTTCCTGTAAAATGTCATTTATGGATTGTTTTGCACCTTTCAACAAATAGACTCTCGTACCACATTCCCGTGCATATTTGTTTTGAATTTCTCCCTTAAAAGTGATTGTCTTAAAGAGAGACTTTTCCTTTTCTCTGTTTATATCCGGATCAGAAGCATCTTTCACCAGAATCACATTTTTAATTTCCATTTCATCAAGAGGATACCAGTTGATGTAGTCAGCATTCATTGAAACGGCCTGGGTAAATTTTTGATTTGAATAAAAATTGATTGCTCCCGCTTGTCCATAATTGTCACAATGGATTAAGGTGTGTTCCTTATCCTGAATACTCTCAAAGGCACTGTCCACAATGTTTGCCAACTCATGCCATCCCAACATATCCGCAAAATCCTGGGGCAAACTATGGTTTATCCCGTCTTCCCACCGAAGTAATCCCACACGTTCAAACCTCTCTGTTTTTTGCACAATCTTATCAGGAGTCAAAACAGGTAGAACAAACTGTATTTGAGGCAAAAACACCACTATGGGAATTAGAATCGCAATGGGCCGAACATATCTAAGCCAACCATTCCTTAATAAATTTTCAAGGTATACCGAACCAAAAGCGAGTAAAACAGGGTAAAGACCGATTGCATAATACCCCTTTGCTTTGAGATAAAAATAGATAGCAATAATAAAAACATAGGACCATAAGAAAATGACATATTTCTTAAAGGGCAGATATCTGAAGAATGAAATGAATGCCAGAATTAGAACAAAACCAGAGCCGAAAAAGAACAGGATTTGCTCTTTGAGAAAATCAGCCCGATTAACATTTACGAGTTGTGTCTTAGAAAGCGTTTCCAGATGATGGAGAACTGGAAAATCATTATTATACTGCCATATCAGGTTTGGAGTCACAAGAATAAGTGAAGCCAGCATGGATAAATAAAAGTGTCTGTTTAGAAAGATCTTTCTGTGACTTGTAAGCAAAATAGCGGGCAACAAACCAATTAGTAAGAAAGAGATATTGTACTTGTTTAAAAAACCAATGGCAAAGCTCAGTGATGCCAGCCATAGCCATTTGTTATTTTCAGAATTAATGAATTTTATAATGGTGAAGAACAAAATGGTCCAGATAAGGTATTCCAAAGAATTGGGCTGGTACAAGGTATTTATTCTCAGCAAAATCGAAAATATGACACTAACCGAACCTAAAATCAAGGCAAACAAATCCCCCTTTAGCTCTTCAATTGTTTTCCAGACGACCACTACTGTTAATGCGCCAAATAATGCCGGAAAGAATTTCACCCAAAACACCGAATTCCCCAAATGAAGGATTAAGTACGAAATCCACGCGGTTACCGGAGGGACCGATGAGTAGCCCCATGCCAGATGTTTTGCCAAATCGAGATGTAAATATTCATCACGATGCAGCTCATAACCCGAATCAATAGCAAAATACTGAAGCACAAACTTCAACAAAATAAAAAAGCAAAGTATAAGGTTTCTTTTTGACATCTTAATTGCAATTTATGATATGGACTAAAAGCATGAATGAATGCTGCTTATGATCATTTATTCATTTCCATTGGAATTTGCTTTCCTTAACATCAGGAAAGATCATACTATCGTTAAAGATATTGTTCATGTTTATCCTTCTTCATAGCACAAACTAATAAACATATAAAAATAAGGAAATTATTGAAACAGTTTGTAAAGTTATATGTATAAACATATTTAAGTGATAAATCTCCACTTAAGAAGAATAGTTTAAAAAGAGATTAAAGGCTTAATGGTGACACCTGTGCTAGAAAACTGCTTCAATTATATTTTGGGAAGCGTTCATCTTGAGAGGAAAGACTAAAATAAAAATGTGGGAGCCCTTCATCTTAAGAGGAAAGACTAAAATATAATTTGGGAGCCCTTCATCTTGAGAGGAAAGACTAAAATAAAATTTGGGAGCCCTTCATCTTGAGAGGAAAGACTAAAATAAAAATGTGGGAGCCCTTCTTCTTGAGAGGAAAGACTAAAATAAAATTTGGGAGCCCTTCATCTAGAGAGGAAAGACTAAAATATAATTTGGGAAGCCTTCATCTTGAGAGGAAAGACTAAAACAAAAATGTGGAAAGCTATAATCTAAAAAGGATAGACAATATCAAAAGTGTGAGAAACAGAGTTCTTGAGCAGATGTATTAGATCGAATATGTGGTTCTCTCAATAAATCCGTCAATATACTTTAAACATCCGCCAATGACTTGCCTGTTTCACGCAATTTGGTCACCGATTTGGCATCGCCAATAACCTGTGAACTATAGATGCCGTGATGTCCTGAGATAAGGTAAGCCACAATGCAAGCAATAGCAACATAGGGGCTGCAGACTATACCGAAGAGCTCGATAGCCATAATGCTTGATGCTAGTGGTGTATTAGATGCCCCCGCAAAGACTGCTACAAAGCCCATGGCCGCCAGGAGGCCAACAGGCAAAGGCAGAAACAAAGACAGGGCACTACCTAGAGCAGCTCCAATAAAAAATAAGGGCGTCACCTCTCCCCCCTTAAAACCTGCGCCAAGCGTGATAGCTGTCAGTAAGAGTTTAAAAAAGAAGACGTAGGGTGCTTGCTGAACTGTAAAGGATTCTACAATAGTTGGCAAACCTAAACCCAGGTATTTAGTCGTTCCTAAAAGTGCTGCAATGGCTAAAATCAAAAGTCCCCCAAAAAAAGGTCTCATGTAAGCTCTTTTAATGTATTTGCTACTGAGCTTACTGTAAGAAGAGGTTAGTTTAATAAAACTGAGGGCGACCAAACCAAAGCATATCCCAGCCAGAATAGTGATGAGAAAGCCCTGCATATTGATATCAGGTACAAGACCCAAAATGTAATGAGAATGTGACACCCCATAAGAACGGGTGACATAATCTGCCATAAATGAAGAAGCAAAGGCCGGGAAAATGGCATTGTACTTGATTTTCCCCATATGATAAACCTCTAATCCGAAAATGGCTCCCGCAAAGGGTGTCCCAAAAACGGCACCAAAACCCGCACTCATGCCCGAAATCAGCACGATTTGTCGGTTGTATTTGCTAAGCTTAAACAATCGGGTGAGTTGATCTGAAATAGCGGCACTCATCTGAATGGCCGTACCCTCTCGACCAGCCGATCCCCCAAAAAGATGGGTAAATACGGTTCCTCCGAGAATAAAAGGAGCCAAACGGAAAGGAATGATTTTTTTAGGCTTGTGAATGTTACTGATCACCAAATTATTTCCGGGGGCAATTTCTTTTCCCCAACGGTAAAAGACATAACCCAAAAGAATCCCTGCTAATGGCAAAAGGTAGATGATCCACTCATGTGCATTTCTATAATCTGTGGCATATTCCAGGCTGATTAAAAAGAAGGCACATGCCGATCCCACGCATAGGGCAATCACCATAGATAAGAGAAGCCACTCGAGTATTGATAAAAGAGCGGGTTGCTTTGTCAGAAGAAATTTTCGAACAAGAGAATAAGAAGCGTACAGTTTATTTTGCATAACTATCCTGTGAAGTTGAATATTATTTTCGCAGGAGTCATCAGCCATTGGGCAGTTAAGTAGGAAAACTCCATTTCCTTTGGTGGGCACAAATTTATTATTTTTTTTTTAGATCAGGAATCTCGCTTTGAAAAAATGGAATAGAGCATAAAAAAAGGGAACAAAGCCAAGCCTTGTCCCCCATCATCGTTTCCAACGAATGTTCGTTTTTATTTAGGTCTGTCGTACTTACAACAGCCAGGAAGCCCCTTATAGTCGGTCGTAGGAGCTTTTTTCTTATCGGTGTCGTAACCTGCTTTAGTAATCGCCACATGTATTTTATTTATATCTGTTTTTTTCTGGTCAAAAGAGACCTCTATCATTTTGGTTTTCTTGTTCCAGTCGACAGCATCCACACCCTCTACCGATAAAGCTGCTTTTTCAATTCTCTGTTCACACTTGCCACAATTACCATAAACCTTGAACTTTTCTGTTTTGCTTTGAGCCAACACACTCATCATGCCCATCAGGAACAAAACGACTAAACTTAGAATTTTTGCTTTCATCTTCCTTAAATTTAAAAACATGAGACAAAGAGTATAGATCTAAAATTACGGAATTATTGTCCGTCAAAACCCATAATCAATTCAATTTATTTCCTTTCATACTGACAACAGCCGGGTAATTCCTGATACACACTGTCTGCTGCTTTATGGTTTTGGGTATCGTAACCTTTGGCCGAAATTGCTTTTTCCACAGCATCAATATCTTTTGAGGCAGATTCGAAATCCAGTTTCAATTCATGGGTCTCCCCGTTCCAATCAGCGCGAAGAACTCCCTCTACAGACTTTGCAGCCTCTTCGATGGTTGCCTTACACATATCGCAATTCCCATTGACCCAAACAGAGGCTTTTTCCATACGGGAATATTGACAACATTCCGGTAATTCAGCATAAACCTCATCATCAGCTCTCAGCTCACCTGCATCATAACCCACTTGGGCAATTGCAAGTTGCACTTTTTCAGGACTAAGCTGTTTTGCATCGTAATGTAAAGTCAGTTCTTTCGCTTCCTTATCCCAGACAGCATGCTCAACACCTTTCACTTCCGAAGCGGCTTTCTCGATATTCTCCTTACACATCTCACAAGCACCGTTTACAAAGAATTTCGCCTCATCCATGCCAGGCATCGCCATTTTTCGCCCTCCTCCATGATCATGACCGGTGACTGCAGCCCCACCGCCAGGATTCATCATACTCGGCAAACCGATCAGTTGAGCGGCAGCATCAATTTTAAACACGCCATTGATTGCTATTTCCTCACCTTCGTTCAAACCTTCGGTAATGACGTAGAATGATCCTGCTTCAGGGCCTAAAACCACCTCCCGATAAAGAAATGATGGCGATTCGCGATCGGGAACTTTCACATAAACTACCGATCGTTTCCCTGTCCATAAAACCGCTGATTTGGGCACCATGATTTCGCTGCGGGAGTCAGCAATATCAGATTCCAGAACCGCTTGAGCAAACATCTCTGGTTTCAAAAGGCCATCCTCGTTCGAAACTTCGAGTCTGACCTTAGCCACACGGTTTTTCTCATTGATAAAGGGATCGATATAAGTCACCTTTGCTGAATAGTTCTTACCAGGATTAGCTTTAAGATTAAAACTGACCCGATCACCCATTTTGATCCAGGGCAAATCGCTTTCGTAAGCATCGAACATCACCCACACTTTCGATAGATCAACAATCTTAAACAAGGCCTTGCCCTCTTTCACATAGTCCCCAATAGCGACATGACGCATGCTTACAGTCCCGGTAATGGGTGAAAGAATATCAAAATTAACCAGGGGTTCTCCTTTTTTCTCTATAGCTGAAATTTGCTCATCTGTTAAATCCCAGAGCTTCAGTTTCCCCTTGGCAGCCATATATAAACCCGGACGTCTTTCTTTAAACGAAATAGCTTCGAGCAGTTCACGCTGTGCACTTAAGAGGCCAGGAGAATAGATACTGGCTAACTTCTCACCCTTACGAACATGTTGTCCCGTGAAGTTGACAAAGAGCTTTTCAATACGGCCACCAAAACGAGCTGTGAGTTCCGAGATATTGCGCTCATCAACCTGTACTTTACCTTGTAAATGAATGGTTTTTACAGGCTTTCCCCTTTTCACGATCAAGGTTTGAATCTCAGCCAGTTTAGCCGCAGATTCTGACATCACAATCTCGTTAGGATCCACATCATCGCCTCCGGACTGCATGGTCGTTAAAGGAATCAAATCCATGGCACAAATGGGACATTGTCCGGCTTTGTCCTGCTTTATTTGAGGGTGCATGGAACAGGTCCAGGTTTGTTGATGTGTTGATTCAGTGATGTGTTGATGTGTTGATTCGGTGTCCCGATAACTATCGGGATGTTGATGTGGTGATTCGGTGATGTGCTGATGTGTTGATTTGCCAATGATAAAACCAATGACACTCCCAATCACAAGTATGATTGCTATTAGTTTTACATTCTGTTTTATATTTTCAATTAGACTTTTCATAGTATTGTTTTTAAAATCTATTTAGACGCTGATTAATATGATTCTTTATGATTCTATTTACAGCTTCATATTATCTCATCATTACCCTTCGACTCCGCTCAGGGTCCGGTGTTAGTTGCCCATTAGATAAGTTAAGAATGAAATTGCTGCTTGCTTATCGACTTTGGCTTTTTCCAGTTGCAAATTATATTTCAAGACTTTGCGCTCCATTCTTAGAATCTCCTCGAAATTCCTATTCCCGGTTGCATAGTTTGTTTCCAATAAACGCAAGGCTTTTCGAGCTAATTCGAGCTGTGAGTGAAAAAGATGAATGCGTCGTTCGCCATCACGATAATCTTTCCATCCCTTTTCAAACAGGCTTTCAAGCATATTGCTTTTATTAAGCTGTTCGTGCTCTTTGGCTGTCTCCAGATAAACCACCTCTTTTATCATGGCTTTATACTTATTCCGATAAAGAGGAATGGTCAAGCCAATCTTAGGAAAAACAAAAGCATCAGTTCCTGCCAAATTCATATCACCCTTTCCAGTTGCGATATAATCAAAGCCAATATTGATTTTAGGCTTTCCAGCCTTTTTAGCCACTTCTTTTCTAAAGCTCAAAGCTTCTTGCTGAAAACTTAAACTTAAGAGCTGATGATTGTTTCTTTGAATCGAATCGAGAACCGCTTCTTTGCTCATTGAGAAATCTGTGCGCCATAAATCTTCAGGAAGGCGTATTTCATTTTTCCCATCAGTGTTTAGCAAATTATTAAACATCACTTCGAGTACAAACTGCTTGTCTTTTAACAGAGCCAGCTGGTTTTCCAGATCACCCATTTCAATCTCTATTCTATATCCGTCAAGAGCCGATACAAGTCCTGCCTCCAGCTTAATTTCAGACAACTTCCTAAAAGACTGAAGAATGTCAATATTGTCGAGGCTAACCGCAATAGCTTTTTTGTTAAAATAGAGGTTGTAATAAGTGGTTCGCACCTCATGAAAGAGTTTAGCTTTGGCTTCTTCGAAAGCCTCATATTTAGCCTTAGCCGCTTGGATGGCGCTATTCTCTTTCGCTTTTAATGTTCCAAACCAGGGAAACATCTGGGAAGCTGAAAATTTAAACTCCTGAGGTCCCATTCTTGTTTCTACAGGTTTTATAAAATAGGCAAATGCCACTTGAGGATCCGGCAGAGCCTTAAGCTGAGGCGCACGTTCCAATGCTGCCAAATAATCGTTGAACTTAGCTTTAAGTCCGGGATTGTTTTGTGCTGCATTTTCTAAATAGCCTTCAAGATCATTTTGTCCAAACCCTTCAAAGGGAATTGAGATCAATAGGAACAGATAGAAACAGATTGATATATATCGTTTTTGTGCTTTCATTTTCAAATTATATTCGTGTAATAAACAACTTAAAACCACCTCCCCCTCTCCTGATCCCGAAGTGTCGGGACGGGATCGGGGACTCCTCCTTGAAAATATGGAGGAGAAATGTTTGGTCCTTATTCTTGATTTATGGAATCTTGCTTCTTAATTTTCCTCTCCTGCCACATACTATAAAGTACAGGAACCACCAGCATGGTTAAAACCTCGATGGTCATACCTCCAAACAGAGGAATGGCCATAGGCACCATAATATCAGAACCTTTCCCTGTTGATGTCAATACAGGCAACAAAGCGATAATGGTTGTTGCGGTCGTCATAATTGCCGGACGGACTCTTTTTGAACCTGCCTCGATAATCAATTCTCTGATTTCCTTTACCGATTTTGCCGGATGCTTATCCTGTAATTGCTTGATGTAAGTGCTAATCAATACCCCATCGTCAGTTGCCACACCAAAAAGGGCGATGAACCCCACCCAAACGGCGACACTCAGATTAATGGTTTGCACCTGGAATAAGTCCCTAAAATTCATACCTGCCAAAGAAAAATCTAAGAACCACGTCTGACCATAAAGCCAAAGCATGATAAAGCCTCCAGATAAGGCAACTACAATACCAGTAAAAATTAGGGATGTAGAAATGACCGATCGGAACTGGAAATACAGAATCAAAAAGATAATGATTAAAGAAACCGGCACCACAATCATCAAGCGTTTGGTCGCTCTTATCTGATTCTCATAATTCCCGGTAAAGACATAAGAGACACCTGCCGGCAATACCAATTCACCTTCGTCCAGTTTATTACTCAGATAGTCCTGAGCATTTTCAACCACATCGATCTCAGCATAACCTGCTTTTTTGTCGAAGATGACGTAACCGACTAAAAAGGTGTTCTCTGATTTGATCATCTGCGGACCTCGCGTATAATGGATTGTGACCAATTCTCCCAAAGGGATTTGAACCCCTGTAGGCGTTGGGATAAGGATCTTCTTAAGGGCTTCGGGATTATCGCGATATTCACGGGCATACCTTAATCGCACAGGGAAACGCTCTCGACCTTCAACGGTTGAGGTCAGTTTCATGCCACCAACGGCACTACTGATAACGGCTTGAAGATTTCTAACAGACAAGCCATAGCGTGCAATCGCATCACGGTTAATCTCCATTTCGAGATATGGCTTACCCACTACTCTATCGGCAAATACAGACATGCCACTCACGCCTTCAACCTGTTTCAGCTGTTTTTCCAGTTCAAATCCCACCTTCTCGATGCTTTCCAGATCCGGACCAAAAACTTTTATTCCCATGGGGGCTCGCATCCCGGTTTGCAGCATCACCAGTCGGGTTTGTATGGGCTGTAATTTAGGTGCTGACGTTAAGCCCGGAATAGTCGAATATTTGATGATTTCATCCCAAATGTCATTGGGTGATTTAATTTCATCACGCCATTGACGGAAATACTCTCCATTTTTATCTCGAATCAGATTTTCCTCAGCAATCAGACGGAAACCTTCTTTACGGGGATTATACACCGAACCATCTTTTAAAACAAAGGCATCCTCTCGATTCACTTTGAAACGCATGCGGTGTCCATCTTCATTTAAAATATACTCCGATTTGTAATTGATCACATTCTCGTACATGGATGTAGGTGCCGGATCGAGAGCTGAATTCACACGTCCCCATTTACCTACTACGGTTTCCACTTCAGGAATAGCATTCACTTTTTTATCAAGTATACGAATCACCTCCAGGTTTTCGGCTATACCCGAGTGAGGCATGGTGGTCGGCATCAGCAAGAAAGAACCCTCATCCAAAGAAGGCATAAACTCTTTCCCTATGCCGGGCAAACTTTCATCCAAATTCTGATAAAGAGCCGTTTCTTTTACAAAATTAGGAGCAAAGCCAAACATCTTATCAAACCCCTGCCAGCTAGTTAGCCCAAATAGAATAATGAGGATTGGCAAAATCAGAAACTTCAATTTATTATTCAAACACCAACTTAATATTCTTGGGTAGAAATAAACAAAGACAGACATTAGTCCCAAAATCACTGCAACGATGACGATAACAAACATGAAATTAGCAAACATGCTGTATTGTGCTCCCATAGGCATCCAGGCTTTGGTCAGGAAGAAAACAATCACGACTATTGAGATGGCAATGTTGATGATGTTTATCCAGAACTTTTTCGTTTCAGACCACCTATCAGTAAGCAAACTGTTTACACCATAGGCCGTAATAGCAATTGCAATATAATAACCCGTAAATACCGAAATCAACAGACCAGCTGCTATCAAAAAAATGCTCCAGATTTTTTTAAACTTATTCTTATCAATTCGAATAGAAAAAACCAGGTGAGCCAGAGTCGGGATAATAATTAAGCCTATCAACAAAGCAGCAAGCATGGTGAAGGTCTTGGTAAAGGCCAGCGGTCTGAAGAGTTTCCCCTCTGCTGCTTCCATGGCAAATACAGGCAAAAAACTCACAATGGTGGTTGTAAGCGCAGTCATGACAGCTCCCGCCACTTCTATGGTTCCTTCGTACACTACATTCAACAAGTGTTTGCCCTTGGCTCCCATATTCTCAGGCAAATTGATATGCCTGATGATATTTTCAGTGAATACAATACCCACATCCACCATCACACCAATAGCAATAGCAATACCCGAAAGGGCTACAATATTGGCATCGACACCAAACTGGCGCATGGTAATGAAGGTGATTAAAACGCCAAGCGGCAATAAAGAGGAGATCAAAAATGAAGCTCGAAGATTCATAACCAAAACAATCACAACCAGAATACTGATGAGTAGTTCTAGTGATATAGCCTCTTCAAGGGTTCCAAGTGTTTCTTTAATTAGACCTGTACGATCATAGAAAGGCACAATCGTCACTTTCGAAACCGTTCCATCGTCTAATGTCTTAGTTGGTAAACCTGGTGTTATTTCTGAAATCTTTGCTTTTAAATTATCAATCGCCTCTAAAGGATTGGTTCCATAACGAGCTACAACTACACCACCAACGGCTTCTGCTCCGCCCTTATCGAGTCCACCCCGACGGGTTGCCGGTCCAAAGTTTATTTTAGCCACATCTTTCAGTCGAATTGGCACATTATCGCGAACGGTAACAACTGATTTCTCCAGATCTTCGAGGCTTTTAATATACCCCAGGGCCCTTACAAGGTATTCGACCCGGTTGAATTCAAGCGTACGCGCCCCAACATCCAGATTGCTGTTACGGACTGCAGCCATGATTTGTGCCACATTCACTCCATGAGCTCGCATGGCATGCGGATCAATATCAATTTGATATTCCTTTACAAAACCGCCAATAGATGCCACTTCGGCAACGCCTTCGGCTGCTGTTAAGGCATAGCGCACCTGAAAGTCCTGAAGACTTCTTAATTCATGAGGATCCCAGCCTCCTGCCGGATTCCCATCCTTATCACGCCCTTCGAGGGTGTACCAGTATATTTGACCTAAGGCAGTGGCATCGGGTCCTAAAGCCGGGGATACATCATCTGGCAATGTACCGGATTGCAAAGAATTCAGTTTTTCTAATATTCGGGTTCGGCTCCAATAGAATTCCACATCCTCATCGAAAATAATGTAGATGCTAGAAAGCCCAAAAATGGAATTGCTACGAATGGTTTTCACACCCGGAATTCCCAATAAGGAAGTCGTTAATGGGTATGATATCTGATCTTCGATATCCTGAGGCGAACGCCCCGGCCATTCGGTATATACGATTTGTTGGTTTTCACCAATGTCGGGAATGGCATCAACAGGTACCGGATCATTGGGCAAAATACCAGTATCCCAACCAAAGGGTGAATTTACAATACCCCAGGCAATGAAAATGGTAAGTACCAGAAAAGTAACCAGTTTATTCTCAAGGAAAAACCGGATAAATCTATTAAGCATAGTTATCTTTTTATGATTTTTTCAACGCAATAATTCGCACAGAATGTGAGAATTACTCAACATTCGGCGTCAATTTATCAGGCGATTAAATCATAAACGATAGACTTGCAAATCGGAAAGTACAGTTTGAATTTTAAGCGGCGGTGGCTTATGGTAAGCGACTTGCTTCACCTCTTCCGTAATAATAGTTTCTTGAAAAAGTTGAATAAGTGCTGGTAAGAATGAATATTCCGAAGTAAAATCAAGATTCAAAGTACTAATTGTAAAATCATCTTCAATTTCTACCTTAATAATTTCATTTTGACAGGAATCACATGAATCACCACAACAGGATTCTGGTTCAGTCAATAACTGAACAGATCTTAATTCTCCACCACAATAATGTGCAGATACAGTCATCCCCATGGTAGTCACCAATACGAGCAGGGCTAAAATGATATGACTGATCTTTTTTAACATTATCTTTCAAGTCTTTATACAAATATAATACAAGAAGAATGATTGATGGGTTAATAAGATGTTAAATGATGATTATGATACCATTCTATATATAATATCGAGTTAAAAAAATGCCGCAAGAGCTAAACTAAATCTCCTACGGCATTTCATAACCACAATTTAATGGTTTACATTAAGTCTACAGTCATAGTCAGATAAAAACTTCTTCCTGGTGCATAAATAGCTTCTTGACTCCCTTTTACTGATCGGTTTAGATGCTCGTAATAAGCTTCATCAAAAATATTACGCACACCACCAACAATTTGAATGTGATGACTCAAATTATAGGATACTTTAAAATCCAATAAGCTAAAGGCAGGTGTCACTGTTTCACCAAAATCAGAAGCAATACGGTTTTGTTTTATGACATGTCGCATCAAGAATTCAGGATGAAACTTTTGTTTGCAGAAGCTACCTCCTAAAGCATATCGAAAATCGAGAGGTGGGATTTCCGGCAAAGCCTGATTAAGCGCCTTATTCTTTCCGTAAGTGTAGGCCAGATTAGCTTTGTGATATATGAAAGGACTTATCTTTTGATACCATGAGATTTCGAAACCTCGCATGACAGCTTTATCGATATTAACATACTGCTTCACACCCGGAGCTGTTGCCATTAGAGGTGATAAATCCTCTCTGATTTTGGAGCTCACATAATGTCGCAAATAGGAAGCAAACAGATTAATTCCCAATTCCGATTTCTCCATTTTCCAATTTAAATTATAATCCAACTGGTAATTTACTTCGGATTTCAATTGGGTATTCCCTATTCTTTCATAGGGATCAAGGTCTACAGGAATGAAATTTATAAAGCGTTCTGTCAGGCCACCACTACGTTCGGCTCGCCCCAACCACAAGCCCATTCTAACATGATTCGAAACATCATAGTTTGCCCCTATACTAACAGAAACATTCACTTTAACAGAAGGGTCATCCTTATTGGTATCCGTAAATCGACTGGCCTTATCACGACTTTCTGCCTGATTGAATTCCAAACGTGAAGAAGCCACAAAATAAATCTCATTCAGGGAGAAGTGTGATTCTCCAAATAAACCAAGTTTAATAATCCGACTGTCCTGCCAAATATTATCCCATACAGTTTTGCCTGCCATAGGTCCCATTAACATCTCTCGCGATCGGTTTCCCTCAGCTTCTTCTGATTTATAATCGACACCTGCAAAAAGGGAACTCTTTTTAAACTGAAAACTTGCCTCAGTTCGGGCACCATAGTTCTTCGTTTTTGCAAGCGTAATCGCATTTACCTTCCTGGGATTCAAATCTTTTCCTAAATTGTCCATGGTATGATCAACAAAAGAGCCAAACATAGAGGTAGAGAGAGAAGTTAGTGACGCATTTTTGAAATTGATTTTGTGTTCAATATTCATCAACCAGGTATCATCCTCTCTCAAATCCATATTTAAAGCGGGAAAATCGACATCTTCTGCGTAATTATTATTGACTGCAACCTTAATACTTTGTCGTTCAGATAATTTAAAAACGGTACTCAGTCCTATATTCCGACGATTAAAGCTGGAAGGAATTTTATCTCCATTCCCATCTTCATAATCGCTCCCTTCGTTGTAAGCAGCAAACAGGCCTATATTATAAAATGTCCCTTTAATCCCTGCCAGAGCTTCCGTTCTGGATATATTCCCATTGCTCTCGTAACTTCCACTGGCACGTCCAAACACTTTAGTTGTATCTGTAAAACTCGCAGGTGAGGATTTAAAATGAATGCTACCCCCAAAAGCATTTCCAAAGCGAAGCGAATGAGGACCTCTAATGATTTCTACCTGATCGACCATTGCCAAGGGGATCTGACTGGCCGGAGGGTCCATCCGATTAGGACAAGCAGCTGTGGCACTCAATCCATTATCCATTACAATATTGATTTGATCGTATTTGAAACCACGCAAGACAGGATCGAATCCGTAACTCCCGCTTTTTCTAATTCCCCCAACAAAGGCATTCTGACTCAAAAAATCTCCCGCATCATGTGAGAGCTTATCACTATTGCTCACCTCAACAATATGACTCTTGGTCTTTCCATTGTTTCTTGCGATTACCGTTGCAGGCATAAGTGATATATATAACTTTCTCAAGTTTAGAACTCCAAACTTGATTGCTTCGGATAGCTGGTCAGAATCAAACTCAATTTTTCCATAATTGACATGAGATATCAATAAGCTCACATCAGGAATTGGCTTGATAGAAATGCTGCCATCTTTTGAAGAAACTCCACTCTGATTTTGATAGATATAATGTGCATCAGCAATAGCCTCTCCGGTTACTATGTTCTGTAACCTGATTGTTTTTTGTGCATATGCCTGTAAGCCAAACAAGAGCAAACAAGTCATAAGTATGTGTTTCATATGAATATAATTTTAAGACCATTACGTATTCAGGTACAAACTTTCCAATATACCTTACAACAAAGACATACAAGAATGTTACAGAATACAGTATTTAATAATAGGCTTCGATGTGAAACTTAGTTCAATACCTGTTTAAATAAGATGGGGTCTCTTACGAGGGGGATGGAATATATCAAAACACAACTGACTTGTATGCAGACGCTTTAGTCCTGATGAATGTTTTAATACAGGACTCAATATCGGCTTTAGTACATCGCTAGTGATATTCTGAATGAACATTTGAAATTCTTTCTCATTCACGAGCTTTTCTTTCGAAGAATTTTCTTCTTCGTGCTGCTGTATTTGCTTTTTCAGATGACATTGACCATTGCAATGCATCTCAGGTTTGTCTTTATTGATACAAATAGCAGCAAAAAAATCCTGGTTCAGCTTAAAATTCAAGCGAATCAAAACCAACTCAAAACTTTGTATCGAGAAAAGAATTATTAATAAATATGTGAGAGTCTTCTTCAATAGAAAAACGATTGTTTAAGTATTAAATATACAACGCTTTCTTTTGAACAAAAAAATAAAACTCACATTATACGAATAGAATTAATCAGTCTGGATATTGATAAATTCTATAAAGAAATGTATGAGGAAAGTTTCAAACTGAAAAATAAGCTACACGCCACCAAATTTCATTTTCAGATTGCGGTCATACATGATAATACTACCGGCAACCGAAACATTCACACTTAAGGGCGTATCAAACTTAACCAGATGGTGCGATTTATCAATGGCATTCTTTGTTAAACCATTATCCTCAGCGCCTAATAAATAGACACAACGTCGGGGATGTTCAAACTTCTCCAATTCAATAGCTGTTTCATCCAGCTCAACACCTACAAGTACAGCTCCTTTGGGTAAATGCTTATAAAAATCATCAAAGTTCTCGTAATGAAAATAAGGCATGGCTCCTACTGCCTTGTGCGTATCGCAAGCTTGCTTAGCGTAACGTTTTCCAACAGTAAAAATAAAACTGGCTCCCATATTCTGTGCCGAACGCCAAAGCACACCCAAATTTTCAGGTGTCTTTCCATTCTGTATACCTATGCCAAAAAATCCTTGTTCCAGAGTATCTATCATCGCTTTGTTCTATTTCAATATGGAGGCGCAAATATAAAGCTATTCATCGTTGACACAAATAATTTCATCCTTACTTTTCCTTGGTAAAATCAATGAAGGACTGGCAATGGAGAACCAGAATTACAGGGTACTAATGGCCGAATACACGACTGCAGATGGTAGTGGCGAGCTTGGTCAAACTGTTAGGGAAAGATATGGGCAACAAACAGTTGGGTGCTGACTTTGTGCCAAATGTTGCTCGAGGCTTGTGGGACGATCCATTACTAGATCCAAATATAATAACCTACGCAATAGACAAAACAAGAGATCCTGCACCATTTTCCGGAGGTCTTACTGCTGCCGAAACCACTGCAGCCATTGCAAGTCCAGTTTTACACATTAACAAATATCTTTTCTAAAAATATTTTGAGGATGAATAAAAACTGACAGAAACCATTTCTCATGTATACCTTAATCTACGCCTCAATTAATAATTGAGGCTAAGCTTTTAATCTCACGGAACAGAGATACTATATACCAGTCTAAGTTCGGTAATCAATCCATTCCTAAAATTGACATTTTTTTGAAACCTGTCATCTCCAGATCCAATTAGTGGCATACTAAAATCAACTTTCTGATCAGCTTCATACTGTGCGTAACTTCTGCTAAGTGTATGGCCAAATCGTCCTTCAACATATAGATTACCTCCAATTCGATATCTAGCAAACATTGTTAAATCGACGCTCTTGCGTTCGATATAATCTCCCTCATAATCAGAATCTCCCAATCTATAGGTAGTCATCAAGCCAGAATAAAAAATTCCTGCATTAAAGCGATCATTTATTTTGCACTTTATTTTTGAGTAAATCGGTAGCAAACCGCTAATTGACCAACGATTAGATATCTGCCAATCCAGATCTACCAAAGGGACCATATATGGACCAAAAAACTCCTGATTATACAATGCTCCAAAAGCCATCGTAAGTTTGTCGCTGAATTTCTTTTTGTACAAAACAATGCCCCCAAATTGGAAATGATTACCATTGATATTTTTAAAATCTGACATGAGTCTGGGTACAAATAATATTTGAATTTCACGATCACCTGAAAGTTTCTGAACCAATCCTGTCCGAAGAACAATTCCATGTATATTAGCTGGAGTGGCAATATCAATTGGCATTTTTTCATTGTCTGAAATATGCCAGTAAAAATAGTTCAAACTATTAAACCACATGCTTTTTTCAGAAAATTTGATTGGTGCTGCCAGGTTCACCATAGCACCATATTCTTTGGCTTTGCCATTATAAACAACATCGTAAGACTGTGGAAATCCAAATCGTCCGGATAAGGTAATTAAATCGAACGTTTTCTGAGCCGAAAGGGGTATATTCAGGCATATGCCTAAAATGATCAATATAATATATTTCATAGCCAGACTTATAAAGTATAAGAGCTTTTATATAAAAATACGCTTGAAAGATACTAATGTCAAGCTTATTACATTTTAAAACTATGTTACTGCTTTTTTGAGGATGTCATCACCTCCATATATCGAAATTCGGAATTCAACATTTTATTTCAGAAAAAAAAAGTATTCCTACCCATAAAAAAAAACCGCTACATGAATGCAGCGGTTTTCTTTGAGAATATAAGTTTTTAAGCGACTGAAACAGCTCCTAGGTAAACACTTTTAGCATCGTCCCTCCCATCATCAGAATGAAATTAAAAAAAGGATTAATCCAACCAGCCATTATTTTGGCGTTCGTGGCCAATCGTTGATTCATAACCATGACCTGGATATACATTTGTACTATCAGGCAGTATCATCAGCTTTGTTTTAATGCTGAAAATTTCCATATGGGTATATTTTGCGTCTTCTTCATCGGTACTGCCAGGTGTACTACCAATCCCTTCTTTTTGTAATGTATCACCAGTAATTAAGATGTCAGCAATATGTATGGCGATGCTTCCCGGACTATGTCCTGGGATATGATAGACTTTAAGCGTTTCGAATCCGGGTATGTTGGGAATCATATTTTCATTAAAAAAAGTGATCTGATTCTTATTTCTATATTTAGATGCTTCTTTGGTATGTGCATAAACATTAACCTGATATCGTTTTTGATAATGCGTATTCCCTCCAACATGATCGCCGTGTCCGTGTGTGTTGAATATGGCCTGTACCTTTAGCTCATTCTTGCTAATAAAATCCTCGATTTGTTGATCGACTTTCCCCGGATCCACGATAATGGCATCCTTTGTATCTGTATTGTATAAGACATAGCCATTCTGCCAGAAATCTTGACCATGAATAATATCAATCATTTGTATTTTATATTGATCCTTAGCAAAAGAACTCATCATAAAAATCAGGGTAAATAAACATGTAGCGAATATCTTCTTCATAGCTTTAAATGTATTACAGTTAAGATTAGTCTAAATAATTCGGCCAGATAAATATAGGCAAGAAATATCGAAAGATACAAAGAGCTAACTTTTAAAAATCACCTCATATTAATCAAAATTCACCTGACCATTGAACTGTAAAAGGAATTTAATGGTCTATAATATTTATACCCATTAAAAATTTAATTAACCCTCTAGAAATCAATTGACATTATAGAATACGTTTCAAAAAACCAGTATTTCACTAGTGATCCCGATATAAAATTGCAATAAAATAGGTATGTTTAGATCAAGAGAGTAACCGTCCCCACAAAGCCTATGACAATGCAAATTAACACACCTGGATCAAAATATAATTTCCCTGATACAACTGTAAGCAAATGGCAGAAGTTAATTGATTTACTAAGCAAAACATTTGACCTACCTGCAACTCTCATCATGGAATTAGATGGTGATAGCATTGAAGTGTTTGCCACAAGTAAGGTGGCAGAAAATCCTTTCAAACTTGGTGATCGTAACAAACTATACGGGCTATATTGCGAGGAGGTTGTTAACACAAGGCAAAGACTTTTAGTGGCTAATGCATTAAAAGATGAAGACTGGATGAATAATCCAGGTGCAAAACTCGGCATGATTGCTTATTTGGGCTTCCCAACCTACCTACCTGATGGAGAAATTTTTGGGACGATTTGTGTTTTAGACAAAAAGGGAAATGCCTTTTCGAAAGATATAGAAGAGCTACTTTTACAGATAAAGCAAATTATTGAATTAGATATTGCAAGTTTCCAGGCCTTTGAAAGTAAAAGCCTACTTTTAGAAGAGAAAGCCTTGGAACAGATGCGGATTGTTGATCAAACAAACGAATCATATCAAGATGTTAGTCTCGAATTAAAAAAAGAACAAGACTTACTAAATAATCTCAATAACAAGACAGAACAATTAAATCGGAAACTTCAAGAAAGTGAATTCAAATACACTTCTCTTTTTTCTAAACTAAATTCGGCTGTGGTGCTGTTTTCTCCAATATGTAGACCTGATGGAAAATTGATTGATGCCACTTACCTTGATATGAACCCTATGAATGAGAAACTAATAGGGATGAATAAAGAAAGTGTGTTGGGAAAAAATGTCATGACAGTTTTCCCGGAAACAGAACAAGCCTGGATTGAAACTTTTGAACCGGTTGTAAAGGAAGGGAAAACGATAAATGTTGAGCTATACGACACCCCCCTGAAGAAGCATTTTTCTATTAATGCATTTCCAATGGGTGATGGTTCTTTTTGTGTCATTTTTTTTGATATTTCAGAACAGGTCGCCTTAAAAGAGAAAATTGAAGAAAGGGAACTCAGATATAAATCTTTTTTCAATTCATTGGAAGCAGGCATTGTTATTTTTGACCCCATTTACAATAGTACAGGAAAATTAGAGGATTTAAAATATGTCGATATGAATCCTGTTAATGAAGCTATTATAAATTATAAAAAAGAAGATGTCATTGGTAAGATGCATTCCGATTTTTTTTCTGAGTCACATGATAGTTTTATAAAACATTTTCAAGAGGTTGTGTCTCTTAAAAAAGGGAAACGATTCGAGGACTTTTATCCATTTTTATCAAAATATTATTCAATAAACATTTTTCCTATCGATAAAGGACTCATTGCTTTTACCTGTTATGATATTACTGAAAGTGTACATGACAAACAAGAATTGGAAGCAAGTGAAAAGAGGCACAAAGACATTTTTGAAAACAGCAGTTCCATAATGGTTTTGATTGATCCGGAAAGCGGAGCATTTCTTGACGCAAATAAATCCGCTATAAACCATTTTGGCTATTCAAAGAAAGAGTTATTACAAATGGATCTTTTCCAGATCAACACCAGTAGTAAGGAGACAATAAAAAATCGCTTAGACTTTGCTCTTGAAAACAAGAGTTTGCATAGTGAATTTAAGCACCAACTCGCATCAGGGGAAATAAGGGATGTTGAAGTGTATACCGGATTAATTGAAGTGAAAGGAAAAACTGTTCTGCATTCAATTATACATGATATTACGGACAAAAAAAATGCATTTAAGGAAATATTTAAACTCTCCAAAGCGGTTGAGCAGAGCCCGGCATCCATTGTTATTACAGACACAAAAGGCATTATTGAATATACAAACCCGGGTAACTGTGAACTAACTGGTTATTCTGCTAAGGATTTAATAGGTACCCCCACGCAAATATTTAAATCAGGGAAACTATCAAAGCCCATTTATGAAGAGCTGTGGAACACCATATTATCAGGAAACAAGTGGGAAGGTGAGTTTTACAATCAGAAAAAAGATGGTCGTTTTTATTGGGAATATGTGAGCATTGCTCCCATTACAGATGACGCAGGTCTTCCAATCAACTTTATCAAGATTGGCAGGGATATCACAGATCAGAAAAGGATGGATTTGGAACTCAAAAAGTCCAAATTTAAGGCCGAGGAAAGCGATCGCTTAAAAACGGCTTTTCTGGCCAATTTAAGTCATGAAATCAGAACACCCTTAAATAGTATACTTGGATTTACCAATATAATGATTAATGAGGATACACCAGCAGAACTTAAAACTGACTATGGGAATTTCATACAAGAATCCGGTGATCAGCTTATGATAATAATAGACGATCTTGTGAAAATTTCTCAGATTGAAGCAGGAGAATTATATGTTAAACGGACAGAGTTTTTAATTAAAGATTTATTTAATGAAGTACTTCAATTTTACAAGCCTGAAATCGCTAACAAGGACTTGAAAATTAAAATTTCAAACACGCCTTGCATAGTCTGTCAAATTAGAAGTGATCGTAAAAAAATACGTCAGGTTTTGGACAATTTGATTAAGAATGCCATTAAGTTTACAGATAATGGTGAAATTACTCTTAGAGCCGAATACCACGAAACGCATTTATTAGTCTCATTGAAAGATACCGGAATTGGGATTTCAAAGCAAGATCATAAAGTGATTTTTGATCGCTTTAGACAAGTGGAAGATCATAGAACGAGACTCTTTGGAGGCAATGGTTTGGGTTTATCTATATCAAAAGAAATCGTGGAATTGTTGGGTGGTGAACTGTGGGTCGAATCTGAATTAGGGAAAGGATCGACATTTAGTTTTACAATCCCTCTGGAAAAAGCTACGATGACAAGATCTGCCAATTGACAGACAGGATGAAGAACCACCTTTTAGAAGAAACTTGAGGATATAACGGCATACAAAAGTTGATTTTGACTTGCATTTATACGCGTACAACGATTTTATTTTTTTGTTAAGTCAATTTTTCTTCTATTTGTAAGTATAATGTCCTCCTAAGCCCTAATTAGCATGACTAACCATTCTGTATTATACGAGACGATTCAAAAACAATTCATAGAAAAATGGACAAACTGTCCCGATCATTATCCGGAGTCAAAAAGACGTTTCTCCTATTTTGAAAAACGAATTTGGGAGGCCAGGTTTGATCGTTTCTTACAATACATCAAAACAGAATCGAACTTAGAGAAGCCAAACACCCCTGAAATACTAAAACAAGCCAGAATCTTCTTTGAAGAAAGCTTGTCTTATTCCAATGACCAACTGGATCTTATCTTTTCCAATGACATGTTGATGGCCACAAAAGATTTCATTCGTCAGGTTTGGAATTTTGATCATCAATTAGGTCATATTGAGATTTTTCAAGCCCTTAGGAATGTATGGATCATGTTGGGCTTACAATCTTTTTTTGGAAAGGAAGTCAAGGTCACCCCTTCTCTCCTGGCCTATAGCCTTCTCTACCCCTATACCGATAATTTGATTGATGATGCTTCTATCAGCAAAGAAGAAAAGCTGGATTTCAGCGATCGCTTCGCTCTTCGATTAGAAGGTAATCGAGTTGAGCCAACATCTGATCTCGAAGCTCAAATCTTCGAGCTGGTAGCCATGATTGAAAGCGAATACGAACGGGAACATTTTCCCGATGTCTACGCAAGCTTACTAGCCATTCACTCTGCGCAAACAAAAAGCCTGGACCTGGTAAGCAGTAAGCCTGTTCTATCTGAAGAAGAGACCTTTCAAGTTTGTATTGAAAAGGGTGCCACATCAGTCATTGCTGATGGCTATTTGGTTCTGGGAAACCTGGATGAAACACAATTCCATTTTCTTTATGAGTATGGAGCCTACCTACAAATTCTCGACGATCTTCAGGATGCTAAGGACGATTACAGGGAAGGCATCATGACCTGTTTCTCCAGAAAATTGCCATTTGGTATACTTGACAAACTGCTTTGTAAAACCTATTATTTAGGAAAATCATTCCATCAAAATATAGAGGGATGGTACCCAAATGAGACTTCTTTTCAGGGGCTCATTAAGCGAAGTTTTGGACTACTCTTTTTAGCCTCAATCTTTCAAAATCAGGACAATTTCAGCAAGGATTTTATTCGTACAACTGAAAAACATGCACCCTTCCGCTTTTCATTTCTTCATAAGAAAAAAAATGAACTTGATCCCTTTCGTGAGCTCCTTTTCAAGAAGATTGAAGCCTATAGAGAGCAGGCCTTTTCTTTGTAGACCTGAAAAGAAGTCCTCACACCTTTAAAATACCTGGCATAATCATTAGGCGCAAATATCCATTAGCTCTTCTAAAAGCGCCGTGTGTTTCTTTTTACTCAAGCTAAATACATTAAGCGAGTCCATATCTTTAAAAAGTTGGGAGCAGGTTACGATTCCCTGATTCATCAGGTAGTCTTTTTGCTTTTTGGTAAGTTGGTGCAATATGGTTAATGGGTATATTTTAAGATCCTCAATCACATACTTCAAGCCCTTGTCTTTTGGGTAGTCCCAGGCTAGCAGGCGCAAGCCACTACATTTGCCGTATTGGATAGAATCAGCTGAAAACCCTGTATTTGTCACCACCCATCCTACAAAGTTCAGCCCCTGATACTCTGGCAATTCCTTTCGTTTTTGAATGATGTCATTCACACGGGAACGCACATACAAAGGCACCTGAACGCTGACTTGCTTACCCTGATCTTTGTGGTATTTGCATTCAACCAGGTGCTGCATATTATCCCGGGTGGCAATCACATCCATTTCGTGTGTCACACAGTGGCCCTCAACCACCACGCCAACTTCAGTGGTATAGCCTTGCTTTTCGAATAATTGACCGATATAGTTTTCAAAGGGATAACCCGTAGGACCAAGTGCTATGATGGCTTGTTTTAGTTTATAGCGAATGGCTGCAGACGTTCTTTCACGTCGCAAAATTGAAAAGGCACGGGCATATATTTTTTTTGTTGTGACACCCTCATAAATCCAATCCTCGATATCAGCAACAATTTTCTTGATGATGACATTTTCGGCCCCGGCATTACGTAAGGATCGTTCCAGTTTATCTGTTACAAAGGCCTCATCTTCACCTGATGCCTTTTTGATAAGAATAAGCTTCTTTTTCTGTGAGCTGGTCTTGTCCATATGCTTGCTACTTATGAAGTTCTTCACTTCTGTTTGTATGAATCAGATTAAGCTGCCATTTTCAGCTTGTGCCTGAGTTCTTAGTAAAGCTAAATAATCTTCGGACATAATAGCCCTCTTATGTTTGCTAATTTGTTCTGATCAATATAAAAAAATTACCGCTTAAGAATGTTCTTTTAGACCTGACAGGTTTTAAAAACCTGTCAGGTCTGTTTGAGGAATTATTTCAGATCATCAACCAATAAACCATTTCGATCCATATCTTTAATCACAACATCGATAAATTCGTTGGCGAGGATGCCTTTGACCTTCTTTTTTGCAAACCAGATCAGAACGCCTGTCAGGGGTTTAAAAAGACCTGCCGACAAGGCCTTATTGTACCAGGCTTTCTTGCGTATCCGTTTTACGATCTCATTCTGTTTCTCTTCGGTATCGGGATCTTTTCTGTTTGTGATATTTTTTATCAGAACCGCAAAGCGTTTTTTAAGCTTGCCTTTAAGTCCCAGCAGATAGCTCAGTTTGATTTCCGGGAATTCAGTTTTATCTTCAGTAAAATCTGCTTTAAGTTTTACCGAATACTGATCCGTTGCCTCATCATGTACAACTCTTAAATCCGGTATCAAAGGCAGGTAATCCACAGCTTCAATTTCTGTTTTATAATCGTCTGCACAAGACAGATAACCATATTCCAAAATGGGATTATTAGCACTGACAGGCACACTGAAATGTTTTCTTAGAAATTGCTGACAGTTTCTACGCCCCAGCAAGAAATCATGCTTCCTGAAATCTTTTGAAAAAAAGCCTCCAAAACCTCCCAGCGAACCACAGGCAATATGGTTCTCTGTTTCGCGATTGGCAGCTGAGCGGGAAGGAATAATCAGGAACTTGGTGTAATCGTCGCTGCCATAGGCCGATTTCAAGACATCCTCCTTCATTCTCAACTCGCCTAACATGGCTGACAAAATCTTGGGTATGATAAATCTAAAAGCCTTCAAAGGCTGGTAATTTGTATGGGGCAAATCGCTGTGATTGGGGAAAGGATCAATCATCAAAACGGTTGAATTGAAATCACTGGCCTTTGTTCTGCGTTGATCGTGTGGCAGCCCTTGCTTGTCGTCCAATAAGTTCTGAGTCAATTCAAAAGGATCGTTATTAATGGTTCCCCCATCAACATTCAGTGTTGTAAATTCCTCATCCGGATTAACGGTATACAAATCCTTATGATTTCCTAAATTCAAATACTGATTGTCCTTGATATATTTACCCAAGCGTTTAATAATGCGTGGTTCGAGACCAATGGGAAAACCGCCTGTAGCCATTGCCGATTGCACCAACAGCTCCTTATTACAACCCTTTTTATCTTCAAAATGAAGGGGAATTTTACCATCACCCATATAGGACTCATCAGGAGCGAGTTTAAAATGGGCCAGATCAAAATGCCGGGTCATGCGATGCTTACGAGCATAAGAGGGGTTATTAAAATCAACATCAAAAGGAATGCCCCTCAGATTGGTCAGGGTGGCCACCACTTCCAAATCTTTTGCAAAATAAGGCCGTCTAACATTGGGATCTTTTTCAAGTTCACTGATATGTCTTTCGGCAACGGTTTTTATGAAGCTGGAGTTAAAAACAGAGCGAACCTCCTTATTGGGATTATCCTTTAGGCTCTTCTCAATATCATCGGTGGCTAACATCTGACTCATCATGTCATGTTCGCCATCTTCTGTCAGATTCACCCAGGAGTGATAGAGTGGGTTTTGAGTGAGCTTATCTCGATTACTGTCTACATCCTGCTTAGACAGGTGCTCAAAATCGGTATGCACCAATGCAGAGGTCAGTGCAGCCGTCATACCACCGGCAGAGGCCCCACTTAACACATCAATGATAATGTTGTGATTGGGAATGCCATTCAGTTTCCCATTTGCTTGCAAGTCCTTGGCTTTTTGCCAGTGTTCGAGCGCTTCAAGCAAATAATCCATAACGCCGGCCGTATAGGCACCTGCTGATATGGCCCCTGCCATACTGATGCCGACATGAAAGGTTTTATTACTCATAGGATTTGGTTTGTTTCTTAGATCAGGTTATTACCAGCTTATCGCCACAGAATGACACTAAGGTTTCGTTGCAGCCTCTTCAATTGCCAAATGTATTTTATAGGCTTCTACATTCCATGCTAATCCAAATCTTGAAAGATAATCGTGAAGTTTACCAAGTCCTACTTCAGCTCGTCTGACATCAACATTGTCCGGATCAAGTAGTGGGAAAACAAAGTACTCTTTTGTTTCCTGATCCATACCAACCTGACTACCGTAAGTCTGCTTTTCCCCTTTTCTTATTGCTACCCGATCAACTAAAAGGGCCAGGCCACTTGCTTTAGCATGCCCATTTTTAACAGCATCTCTCATCATAGGCAAATATTTTTCCTGTATTTCAAGATCCGAATGTTGTATTACCAGGAATATTGTTTTATTTCCCTGATCTCCGATAATGTCCGATCCAAGCCAACCACGCTCATCAAGAATTTCTTGAATTTTAATTAAATTGATTGAATCTTTCTTATTTATGAGTTTCCAATGCGCTTTCATTTCATCAGATTTCCAACCATATTTTTCTTTTACAACATTTATTTGTTGTCTGTATTTTTGATCCTCCTGATAAATCGTATCTAATATAGCTATAAGCGGTTTGTCTAAGTTTGCTTCAGTTTTTTCTTTATTAACTATAACCAGCTCGATCACTTTATTCCACCTCTCGTCTGAATGTAGAATTGATAAATCAGTGTCTGTGCTTATATGCTTATAATTGGTATAGTTTCCATTCTCTCCAATTTTGAATAATTGAACAAAAGAAGAATCCATTACTTTAGCCAAAGCCCAGGAGCAAGATGCATTGTACCTATCACTTGTCCTTACTTTATCACCAAATACAACAAAGGCTTCTGAATATTTTTCTGCTGATTTTAAATAATCTTTGCTTTTGTATAAACTTTGTGCTTCACTAATTAATTCAGAATATCCCTTTCGGTCTTGTCCGAATGATGAGTTATAAATAAGTAATCCTATAATTGTTAAAATGATTGTTTTATTCATCTATGTTTATTTTTAATGTGAGTTAAGATTCAGTGGCTTGACACAACCCTCACTCCTCACCCAAGTCTATAATTTTAAAGCCTACCAAATTTATGAAAAGCAGGAGATAAACAATATACTTAACGGGTGTAAATACATAAACGCATATAAAATAGATAACTTCTACTTAGGGGAAAACAAACATAGACCTGACAGCTGTTTCAAATTACTCCGTCATCTTATATTCGTATGGCAAATCGTCCCCGGTTCGCATTACGGCCATTTCTCCTTCCCAGTTTATGCCCAAATCGAAATGTCCGGCTTCATCAAAGTAAACTTTCGGCTTAAGAAAAATGATTTCGCTTAAACTTGAGTGATAGGATACACTAAGCTTAGTAGTGTACTTAAGGAATTTTTTGTTTCTGCTAAGAGGATTTATGAGATTACAAGTTTCTTGAACGACAATATCTTTGCAGTTGAGATTTTCTTCAGAAGGACTCTTTACTTTAAATCCAGCTGATATTAAATCATTTGCCCAAAGTGCTCTGAAAAAATGCATCCTCGATCCCAGGTAAGCGGTTTTTCGTTTTGTTTCATATAACTGTTTATCTGTTGTTTGACTTGCCAGATCTTCATTGAAAATAATATTTCCCTTATAAAGGAAAGAATTGCTCTTTCTATAATATTCAAACTTATCCAGATAATAGGTAACCTTGTACCCTAAAGCATTGTTATCAATAAGGATGGGTTTTGAGGCAAAGGCTTTTAATGTATCACTATCAGAGTCATAGTTAAAGCTTATATCTTGTTCATTGGTGATTTCACAACTCAGTGCATTTTCAGTTGTTCCAATAAACACATTTTTAAACAATCTTAAATTTGCTTTTCTTTTCCTGACTAGAGATTTATCAGAAACGGTCACTTCCCTTATTTTATATGCCTTAGGTTTCAGGTATATGGTTAAGGGTTTATTAGTTGAAAAATCTGGAAGCGTAACAGAATAATAGCCTATCGAACTTACTGTTAAGGGCATATAAGCGTTATGGGGAATATTTAGACTGAAATCGCCATTACGATCTGAGGTCGTCCCGACAAATGTTCCATCAAAATAGACTGTTGCAAAACAAACCATTTCCTTTGTCTTTTTGTCCAATATTGTTCCTTTAATAATAACCTGATTATAAGAAACCAGTTGGAAACTGACGAATAACAATAATAAGGTCAACTTTCTCATAGTGATTTGTTTTAACACGAGTTCATATTAAATACAATTTGCTTTTATATATCTGCATCAAGTATCTGAACTTCTTAATATTAAATAAATCTCATTGCATATTAAGAAATCAAAGCCTATCAAATTTATGAAAAACAGGAAATAAACAATATACTTAACCAAAGTAAATACATAAGGACATGTAAAATAGAAAAATTCTATTTAAGGGAAATCCTTTTTAGACGTGACAGCTTTTAAAAACCTGTCAGGACTGTGAGTTCGCAAATCATAAAAAATCCCCCAAGCAAGAAGGTCTGCTTTGGGGGAAATTTTTAACTAAAAAGAAAGGTTTTTAATTCTGTTCGATTTCTTCGGTATTGTGTGTTTTTCTCATTTTAACTGAGAGTTCGAGTTTCCGGATACTTTCGTTAATCTTTTTGATGATGTTATCGAGTTCGCCTCCCGGAGCAATTACCGACATGGCTTCGATATATTTAAACATGCTCCCCAAGCTCGTTGCCAGCTTCTGACGCAAGAGCTTGGTATTTTCGTCGCGTCTTTCATTAACCCACTTATTCTTACGCGTTTTAATAGCCATTATCAATGTATCTAATGAGAGTTCAATATTGTCGAGAGACTCTTGTATCGCCAGGGTTTCGATAGCCTTTTTAACCTCTGCTTTGTTAAAACAGTCAATTATAAACATTTTGGCACTGGCATTTTGCTCCTGATAACTCTCATTGTGCAAATTGTAACCATGTGTTTTACACACCTCAATTAGCCTTTTAGCTGCCTCTTGTTTTACTTTATCATGATGAAGCTCGTATGACTTGCAAATATATTTGAAAGCCCGCCAGGCATTATTAAAGGCCACATCAGCTTTTGCAACTTCCTCCGTTTCTGTAACTGTATTCAACTTATTCAGGTGTAACTTAAAATTCCCTACCGATGTTTCAAGCTTTGTGTAAAAACCTATAACATTTGACTTTGCCCAATCGTAAGATTTTGTAATCTCAAGGACATCATTTCCCAAGGAAACAAATTCTGCATTTCTTAATCTGCTCACATTAAAATTATCTACATCCATCTTTATAAGTTTTAAAATACAATCAATAAGTTACGACGTATTCCAACAGAAGTCAAGAAGATAAACCCTTACGAGCCCTGCATATCAACATCTATGACACATATTTACCGTAAACAGGGCCTTACGGGAAGCCTGACATGCTGCAGAACATCTTTTAAACATCATAAAATGATCATTCATCAATACAAACCAGCATTTAAGCCCTGAAAAACTATTTAACATCTTATGAGAATTGGACGAAAAATTGTCTTTTATCAAAGCGGAGGGTCCTTTTCTATAGGCTAAAGTATCTTCAATTCCGGTAGATGGTATTCCGAGGAAAAAAAAGGATACAAAAACTACAGACGAAGGGAATTTTTTCTCCGCAAATGGCCATCGTCCCCGGCAGATGGTCCTTTTATTATAAAGAAAGATCTATTTACCGGAGGAAACACGATACTGTAGGTAAAAAACGTAAGCTTTACCCAAAAATATGATGCTTCAGGCTCCATAAAACAAGCATCTACTGAAGTTTACCTAACCTGTATCACCATTCTGATAGCATCCGCTGGCAACGAAGGCAGTAGGCGCTCCATAAAAATACCTTCGCTCCTGGTAGATCATCCCAAAATGGCTTTGCACTACCCTTCTACTCTGGTTGATACACGGGATTTTACTATGAGATAGCCTTCGGGAATCAAAGCAGCATGATTCAACAGCCTCTCCCTGATCAATTCACTGGAACAGAATCAATTTCGGCATAGTATTTGATCATATATCCGAATTGTTATTAAAACTTATAATTATGAAAAAATCTATCATATTAGTGTTCCTCATCAGTTTTTCATTGGTTCTTTTCGCACAACAAAAGGAATCAAAACTGACGCGTAAGGAGAAAAAAGAAATCAGGAAACAAGAGCAAATAGCGCTTGAAAAAACGATGTCTGAGAGGCTTGACAGCTGCATTGACAGCCAACAGTGGGTATTGGAAGCCTCAATGCTATCGAACAGAAAAGGTAACACTGTAAATGTAAACAACACACTGAACTTTATTGCCCTTGATGGCGACAAAGCCTTTATTCAGTTGGGTTCGAACTCAAGATTAGGGCCAAACGGCGTAGGGGGTATTTCACTGGAAGCACGGGTAAGCAAATACGAGCTTACGAAAGACGAAAAGAAAGGCACTTATTTCATCCATATCTATCTTATGTCAGCCGTGGGAACCTTCGATATCCAATTGGACAGTAATGCCAGTGGACAAATAGCTTCTGCAACCATACAGGGTAATACCGCAAGCCGGCTCAGATACACCGGAGAACTGGTCCCTTTGAACCTTTCAAGTGTTTACAGAGGAACTCCTTTCTATTAAAATTTACTCACACCCTAACAGGATCGGTCATCAATGGTCGATCCTTTTTTATTTTGATCAAAATGGTGTTAAAAGTGCTGCTTTAAAAACTCAAGGGCATTCCCCTGCATAATCTTGCTAACGATTTCACTTGCTGACAATTCCCGATTGAAATCGTGTTTGAGTTTTGTGATATCATCCTCAATAAAGGCTTCAGCATGCTCCAAGAGGTATTGGTGCAACAAAGGGAATTCTTGAGAGGTCCAAAAGCCATTAATCGGATCGACTATACCATCAAAATCCGATCCAAGTGCTGTCATGTTCCAGGCTGGCAGATCGTGCTTATCCAACACTTGAGCAATGTATTGGATCTGGTTCCATACAAAGCCTGAGCGTTTCTTCAACATTTTTTTCCGGTTTATCCTGAAACGGACCTTCTTAATTTCCCTCTTGCTGGCAACTCGCCGCTCATCAAGTTGCAGGCAAAAAAGACCTTTCGACTCTGCAATCAAAACCAACTCATCATCAAAGAAGTTGATATCTTTCCCATAAAACAGGCCGTTTTCCATACTGCCCGAATCATGATTAAAAACTGAAGGAAAACCATTCACAGCACCATGACTAACTACAATTGGAATATCCTCATCCCTGTAGGCTTCACTTTCCAGGATTTCATAGTAGTTCCTTCTGGATTCACGACTCATATGTTTCACATCCAAAAAGATGCGCCGCCCATTGGTAACAGACAGCAATTCGTCAACCACCTTTCTACCCAGTTGGCTTATTCCACTATCCTGCCCATGTTTCTGAGAAATTAATTTCCGAAGGCTTTTATTTAAGCTCTCTGCGTGTCCACAGATATCGTTATAAAAATGATGAGATAGAGAGACAAACAAAGGACGATAACGCTTTCCTTTGAGCCACCGAATGTTAGCAATGACTTCAAGCTCTTCAACCCGTCGATTCGAATCGATGATAAACACATGGCAACCTTCGATGCTTAACACAACAGAAACAGTAGAAATGTCCTCCTTATTCAGATTCTCTTGAATATCATTGAAACTGGAACACAATTTATATTGCCATTTTTTACCATCAATAGAAAAAACTTCACCATCCAACTGCTCATAGAAATCGTATTCCTTCTTCAACTCATGAAAGTAGTTCTTATTATTCTGTATAAAATTCACCTTCTCTTTCCCAACACCTGTAACGAGATTACATATTTTATCGATGAGTTTTCCCTCCCCCAACCGGGTAGAAAAAAAGCCTTTTTCGATAGGCGCTAATGAGGCTGAGATTATCCTGACATTTCCCCTGGCCAAAGCAGTAAAATTCGATTGTGAAAAACGTGTTAACGAACCTGATATATTAACGAACTTATCCCAAACAGTTGGCCTGTCATAGAACCAGATACAGTTAGCATCCTTCACATTTTTGCTATTCACATCACCTTCGGAATAACTTTTACCAAATGGCTTAAGTGCGGGATGACAATGCATATCAATATAAAAAGCTTTCTTCATGCTTTATCATTTTTTTTTAGATCTAATCAGTCGTCATCTGTGTTACCCGAAAGTTATCAGGATGTGATCCAATATTTTTTTTATTTTCAGTGTTCTTCAGTGATAATTTACTCACAAGCTCGTTAACATGTTAGTGGTTTATTTTCTTTCACAAATTCTTTATTCTGTGAGGCCTCACAGTGAAACGGGATTGTGATGTCGGAAAGAGATACTTACACGTGTTCTCCATCCTATTTATTTTTGCTTGACGCTGATTAAATATGATTTGTTTTACAGCTTATCATTATGATACGTCTATTTCTTTATATTTAATCTGTGGTTCAATATTTTTAAAAGACTCATCAATCCTGACCTAATTATTTTCACTCAAGCCGTCGGAGGAATCGATTACATTTGTCTGCCTGACTAAGAAACCTTCACATATTTTACGAAACAATAATTTAGGGAAAAACAGGCGTTTAATCAAAAAAAAAATCAACTGTGCATTCTTACCGGACGCACCTAACCCTGAGACTTCAATAGTCGTTTGCTGTATTCGTTTTATTACCTGTTTAATATTTTTTCAATTGCAGCTCTATAATCAGGATTATCAGTCATACCATTATGTCCTTGTCCTTTCAGAATTATTAATCTACATGCCGATTGCATTTCTTCTTTTAGTTTCACTGATGAATTGTAATAAATCAAATTGTCTTGATTACCATGAAAAATGACAATGGGCATATTACAAGCTTTGACATATTCGTTTGTCTCAAATTTATATTTCAAAAGACAAGTTGGTACAATTGGATAGGTATGTTCCATCAGGTCTGTTAAACTGTAGAAGGGTGCTTGCAAGATTAGTAATTCAGGTTCGTTGGTCGAAGCCAACTTTGCTGCCAGTCCCGTCCCAATGGAATAACCGATAACAGAAATCTTGTCTTCTGAATAAAGTTTCAGCATTTCATTGTAAGCAACTTGTATGTCCTGATATAATTGCTCCTCACCTCTAATAGTGCCTTCACTCTTTCCATAACCCCGATAATCAAGTAGAAAGATGTCATAATTCAAATCTGTATAAGCTTGTGCCACTTCTCCCCAAGATCTTAGAGAACCTGCATTCCCGTGCAAATAAAAGATAAGCCCTTTTGAATGAACCGATTTGAATAAAAGGCCATGCAGATTCTTTTGGTCTTCAGTTTTAATCGTGACTTCCTCAAAATTTTGTCCAAAATTGAAGGTGTAATTCTGCTCTAACTTCTGTGGAAAAAAAATAAGTTCCTCCTGAAACACATACAGAAGTCCACACATCAGGATGTATAGAACAAAGAGGCTCGTAAAAATTTTAAGAATTGCTTTTTTCATGATAAAGGTCTTCTGGTTAGTGTGCGAAAGTTCTATTTATTATCATGTTTCTTTTGTCTGTAATGATAAAGTGTCCCCTCATCGAATGGTGTCCAAAGACAAGCTTTTAATCCGGCTTTTTTAAGACACTTATTGGTCCATGTATTACATGTAAAAAACAAATTAAAGGGATGCGTTGCTTCATAAAAACAATCATACTTATGATAGTGAAAGCCTTGAATTTGAATAAAATCCCCATGCTTATTTCTCTTAAAGCTATTTTCAATAAAAACAACGAGCCATTTAAATTGTTCGGTAGTTACCGAAATCAATCTGCACCTGGCATCAGTTTTCAATTCTTTATAGTAATCGACATGAATTGCTGATGGACTTTTAAGAAACAACGCCTTAAAGGTCGTTTTAAGCTTTAAATCGGACCACTCTGGTGTATTTTTATAGAATTCTTTATCTCCCAAACCAAAACTGATGAAGTTGACTGAGTGAACAATCTCATTATCGATCCTGATATCAGTTGTCCAGTCCTTAATCTCGTTCTTTAAGGGTAGTACAATATCAAGATGCACCCCATTCGATATTATGTATATATCAATTTCATTGTTTGAGTCCACATCCTGATTAACGGGAATAATCGAAAAAATTATTGAGAGAATGAAGTAAGCGGCAATTATCAAGATAAATATTGATATCACCCCTTTCAGATACCTGTATGCTATTCTGAAAAATCGATCCATTATTCTTTTGTCCTTAGTCGTGTTTCTTTTCGAACATTAGTCTTTGTGTATCTGGTTAATAAGTTAACTCATATTTAATTCCCTCTTTGGAATTTTTCAAATCGCCATTCGCATAACTGTTTAAACCTATGCATCACATTCAGGGTGACACGGTCGTGGATGGCCTCCCACATTCTGTTTATGATATTCCTGTTAGACCATTTTTCTTTGCCATAAAAGTTGAATCCTACCATCAGAAATAATTGGGTTTGTTCCTTTTCCTGCTGATCAGCAATCGACGATCTCACATACATGCTAAAAACACCAATAGGATAGCCTCCTCTGCTTCTATACAACAGATAGCGGGCATTATCCGTTCCAACTGGATCAGGAATTTTCTTTATTGTAATCGCATTGAGCATGAATAGGGGAATAAAACTCCGTCCCAACAGACTATTTTTAATCCATGAAGGAAATTTCGTCCACCCAAATAAAAAGATGGAAAGATTATCCAAACTGTTATTTCTGCTCACCACTTTCGCAATATGGTTTGGCCAGCAAGTTGAATCTCCATCCCATTTAAGCAATTCCTCAAAGATCGATTTTGCCGGTGCGTTAATGCCTATTTTGTGAATGTTCAATATTCGATAAGAGGACACCTCAACGCCAAGTCGTTGTAAGATTCGATAGGTATAATTTTCCCTCTCTGCTATGGTTTTAAACTGAATAAGTGTGGGGACGTCCGGTTTGTGAAATAAGAAATACCGGATATCAGAAATAATATGCTTGCTTCTATTGGGAGGTTTCAGTGCCATTGATTGTTCTGCTTCGTTGATCCATCAGGGAGCTAATGCTTCCTTTCTCTTAATGATCCATCTTAAGTTACAAAATCTGCATCTGGCATCCTGATTTTTCGGGCGTATTTTGTTTTATTTTTTAATGACCAGAACAGGGTCATAAGCCAATTCTTAATGTCAATGCCATCTGTTGTTTTGGAATTGAAGTGTTGTGCTGTGGGAGTAATAGCTTTTTAGGCTCAAAACTGATACTTGCTGCCTTTCGCTTATTTTTTGCCGAATTTATAAAAAGTGGAATGCAAATTAGATCAGCAAAAATCCCCCCAAGAACGAGATACCCATACCAAACGTTGTCTGTTCCGGAATCTGAACGTGGGTCAAAATCAACATCATTAAAGCCAATTATTCCTACAACAGCCACAGTTGTACCTCCAGCAAGTAAAATCCAACCCGCAGTGTTTTGATTTCTACTTTTTTGTAAATAATCGTCTTTCGATAGTGTTGAGTTTAGTTTTTGACTAAATGAACTTAAAGTAAAAAGTGAAACGGTCAAAAAGAAAATCATCTTTTTCATGATGCCAGATATAATTTTAACTGAATAATTTAATAATCCAAGTTTCTAATAGAGGAAAAATTTAGCAATTAAGCTCAATGGTCATCATATCCATACAGGGTTTACAGTACTCTCTTATGAATCATTATTGGGATGCAATTACAATCTTTTTAAGACCTGAACAAGATCATAAGCCAATTCTTAATGTCAATGCCATCTGTTGTTTTGGAATTGAAGTGTTGTGCTGTGGGACTAATAGCTTTTGAGGCTCAAAACTGAAACTTGCTGCCTTACGCTTATTTTTTGCCGAACTTATAAAAAGTGGAATGCTAATTAAATCAACAACGATACCCCCCAATACAACAAAACCAGTGATATCGGTTGAAGATTCTGAACCATAGTCGTAACTATCACTGAAATTCGCTAATCCTACAATAACCATAGTTGTCCCACCAGCAAGTAAAATCCACGCCGTAGTATTTTGATTTTTACTTTTTAGCAAATAATCATCTTTCGAAAGTGTTGTGTTTAGTGTTTGACTAAATGAGCTTAAAGTAAAAAGAGAAACGGTCAGAAAGAAAATCATCTTTTTCATGATACATATGTAATTTTAACTGGTAATTAATTAATCCAAGAATACAATAACGGTCTTTTGAAGACCAGAATAGGGTCATAAGCCAATTCTTAACGTCAATGCCATCTGTTGTTTTGGAATAGAGATGTTGTACACTGGAAGTGATAGCTTTTGAGTATTAAGACTGATGCTTGCAGCTTTACGTGCATTTTTGGCCGAACTTATAAAAAATGGGATGCTCAGCAAATCAACAAAGACACCACCCAATACAAGATAACCGGAGCTATCTGTTGCGGCATCTGAGCCATAGTCGAAATTATCACTGAAGACTAATCCTCCAATTAGGGCCATAGTCGTTCCGCCGGTAAATAAAACCCAACCCGTCGTTTTTTGTTTTTTACTTTTTTGCAAATAAGCGTCTTTAGTCAGTGTTGGGTTTAGGGTTTGGCTATATGAGCTTAAAACTAGAAATGAACCGATCAAAATGAGAATAATCTTTTTCATACTTCTATATGTAAATGCCTACTCTTTCAAGATGCAGTTTTCGGCTTCCCTGAAGTGGTTTTATCTATGTTAATTGGCAAAATGTAAGCAGCTATGCAGTTGAAGCTTAAATTAAAATATGTTACTCTATGCACATAGTGTTTAGTCTAAGGATTCTTCCAGCCGACCACTCTTTAAATTATTTCCATTTATTTTACAACCGAGCCAGGCCATTGGTAAATAAGCAGCTGCTAAATCCAATACAATAAACCAAGTTGGGGCAGGCAACATGAATGCATTCGTAATGCCACCAATTAGAAAGAAGGCCCCAATACCCAGGGCAAATTTCATTTTATGGCTCACTGCAATCAGTGCAGCCAGAAAAGCCCCCGTAAACGTCCCCAGTGCATGAGCTAAGAATGGAAAAATAAAATGCTCGACCTGAAATAAATGTATAGACTCTTTTAAGCCTTCCATAGTAGTTACATCTGCTCCTTCAGGAGGTGGAATAATTGAACCACTTATCATGAGGATTCCCATATTCACCGCACTTCCGAGGATTAAACCTGATATGACTGCTAAAACGTTTCTGACAATTGGATTCATAATTGTTTGAATATTAATGCTTATTTATGTCTGATATCTAAATCTAATCTGTTCTAAAGTCTGAGATTTTACTATCTCCTCATTCACACAAAGAACCACTCACAACCAGACTCACTACCAAGAAATTAGCAATATCAACTTACAAAATGATCGGGTCTTTATCAAATAAAAGACCCGATCTCCTTCTAAAATCCTAACAGATTTTTATGATAGCATTACTTAATCCCCATTTCATCAAGCAGGAAGCCAGCCTTACCGAACTTCTCATAATGAACAAGACATACCTCATATCCACTGCTATGCACCGCTGAAGATTATAATCGTACTGCCAATCGCTGGTCATCGCCTCATAATTCAGATCACTTTCATAAAATACACAATGACCAAACTGATCTTCAATTTGGTCATTGCTGGTAAGAGGATTGCTGGTTTCAGCTAACTCATATTATAAACTTTCATATTGTATTTTAACCTTTTACCTTTTCCTTTTCCACCCCCGGAGTGCCTGCGTTTTCCAAGACCTTTACCGAGAACACCTGTTTCTTGACTCTCAGTGTCATTTTTTTTGCACTTACCAAGTTTTCGTCCCGTTTTAGAACCTAAACTTTCAGGCCCATTATGATCTAAATGTGGCATAACTATATTATTTAGATTAACGAATTCATTAATTTTTAGCTTGTGTACTTTTTCCACGATTTTGTGTGCAAGACATTTCTCACGTCTTTAAAAAATTCTTTAACGTCAGGTAAAAGAAGTAGGAAAAAGAAAATTGCAGACAAGCCTAAAATTACCTTTCCAAAAATACAATAAGGTCCACAATAAAAATCATGTCCAAAACCAAATAAACAAGTTGAGCAACCGATTAATATCATCAAAACATAATCAACAAACAGTAATAATGGAAGGACGATAAACACCTTAAAATTCACTGAAGTTTTCATAACTCATTTTATTAAATGAACGCAATCTTTATGAACTATAGTTGATGATCGCGCCTATCACAAAGATAATGAACATAGGTTCACAATGCAAGTTTTTTGGTATCAAAATAAAAGCCATAGGACGCTTTGGGACCTAATCCATTTTTTAAATTTTCAGAAGCTAAATGTGGAATATATAGAATGCTTAAACTGGAGGAGGAGGATAAGTAAATTTCTTAGTTTTAATATAAATTCATTTCCTCATGTTGTCATTAAAACATTAAGATTTTCATCATCTAATACCAATCATGTATAGTTCCCTCATCTAATACTTTCACGTTGTAAGAGCCGTTGATGTCTGTAACGTAAATCCCATTCGATTTCATCTCATTATTGCGCCTTGTTATCCATGAATACATAATCTGCTTATTATTTGATGACCAAAATGGAGCTCTTAATCCCACTTTTTCATCATCATAAAGATCATTTAAAATGATTTCATGATTATTAGTGATAGCAGAATCAATAGCATAAAACGATATGTTAGAGCTACTTGAATAAATCAGCTTAGAACCATCTTTGCTCCAATCCAAATTCCTTATGAAAACAGAATCTTTTATTACTATTAGATTATTGGAATCAGCGTGTGGGTCTTTATCGTATGTTTCAAACATCCAAATTGCACTCGCATATTTTGAATTCCCATAAAAACTAAATTGAGTTATTTGGCTACTGGAAATTGCAATTTTATTTCCATTGGGCCACCAGGCTATGGAATTATAATATTCCAGCCATCCCGATACTAATGCGATCCTTGTTATTTCTCCAGAGGAAATATTAATATAGTGCATTACATAATTTTCTGAGGGGGATACTATATTACTTTTTAAAACAGCAATAATGTTCCCATCAGGAGACCAGGTAATTGCTTCTAATAAATCACGCCCGGAAAGATCAAATTTCCAATCATTTAGTTCGGTTCCTTCTTTGTCAATTATCGTTAAACTCCAACCTGTTTCAGGTGTTACTTTTTCCCGGATATATGCAATTTTAGATCCGTCTGGTGACCATTTTGCCGGACCTGATATATCATTTGCGATAATGTTAGCTGGAAGTCCAAATTCTAAATTCAATAGATAAAGTCTGCTTTCAATTGAAAAAATGATTTCTCCTTCCAGAGATGCAAGTACCTGCCTGCTTATTTCATCTTCCTGCTGTACAATCGTATCAAGTTCAATATCTGTATCGATATCACTATCTGTGCTGTCACTACATTTAATTACAAATAAACAGGTAACAATACAGAATAATACGCTAGTCCCCCAAAATGCAGAACGTCTCATAACTCTAACTCATTATTAAATAATAAAACAAATTTCACACAACAGCTCAAATAAGCATTACCCATCAATTTTAATTTATCCCAACAATTCAGCACAATATAAAGCAGAGATTTCTACCTAAAATCTATTGAGTACTATAAAGTTACGGCTTTAAAAGGGTGTCATCATCACCCGATATTAAAATTCATTATTCAACATTTTATATCGGAACAAAATAATTCTAAGACATACAGCAAGACCCACTAGACTTAAGCTTTTATCTTCATTTCAGCTGCAAGTCCACTACCTTCTTTCAACCTGTACTATCAAAAGGTTTCAAACATTCGTTTTATTCGATTCCACTATATAAAGACTTTCGATTTTACATGTACTAATTAATATTACTAACTAAAGGATGATGTTTTTAGCATATTGTCGTAAATTGAATACAGATCAAACTGATTAACAGACAAAGTATTTATAGGTGATTTAAACTTGAAAATCACAGTTCGTGAGAGTAGATATTTGAATTTGCTGAATCTGTTCTTCTTTTAAAAGATAAAGAAGGCATAACATCTCTATTAGATGATTCACATCTGTAATGGACCAATGTAAAAGTTAAGCAGCTAAAAATCCATCAGAATAGAAACTAAATATTTATATGATGAAAAAGATCTTTTTTATACTAATTGGAATCACATTCCTTTTTTCAAGTTGTGGAATCCATAGCGGATTAACCACTAATTCAAACAATCATACCACTGAAGTTGTCTTATCAAAAAAGAATTTCAAAGTTATTGAAAGCGTTCAAGGCGAATCTGAAGCATTATATGTTTTCGGTATCGGTGGAATTTCAAAAAAAGCAATGATTGCTGAAGCAAGAGCAAATATGTTTAAGAAAGCGAATATAGTTGGTAGCTCGAAGGCAATAATCAATGAAACCTTTGAAATTAAATATTCACTATTCCTCCTAGTTGGAAAATATAAAGTGACTGTTACTGGTCATATTATTGAATTTACGGAATAAGAAAATCCTTGTTTTTATGCTAAAAAAAGAACCTGGATTCAATAGTTAAACTCAAAAATTGACAAAAAAAGAAGAGGATTATGGAAGTGATACTAAAGAACATTTTGGAAAGACACCACTTTACTGATGAGACATCTTCAATTATTGAAAAAGAAAGCTTATTGCCCTTAGGCCTATTAAACCGATTACATTCCAACTACCCGGAATATTCGGCAATAATGGAATCGTCCGAATTCATGTTCAATACAAAAGATCATTACACCGGATTAAAGGGATTTAGAGAAATTCTTGACGTCCTTCATAAGCACGGTATTGATATTGGCTTTAGGGAGGAACGGGAACTTTTCATTCAGGTTTACCGATTTTTGGCAACCAAATTTGTATTGAATGCTATTAACTGGCAGAATTTTGAAAAGGATTCACTCTTTCAGCTTGTCTTTCCTCAACCGGGAATGATGCACCCCAATACAATTAAAGCTTATAAAGACGCGAAAACGGAAACGGCAAAACAAGCTTTAATCACAGAATATATTAGAAAAAACACGAACCCTCATGATGGCAAGCAACAATTAAACAAGCCCTGGTTCGAAAATGAAGAAGGTGAATTGGTCATTCTTGAAGGCAGCCAGCACAAGTATCCACAGTGCCAGCTCATTTTTGATCAGACAACACAATCTTGTTTCTCATTCTGTACCTACTGTTTCCGTCATGCGCAAGTGAGAGGCGACGAAGACATGTTCAACCAGGTTGACATCAAACCGGTTCACGATTACTTAAAACAACATAAAGAAGTAACCGATTTGCTCCTTACAGGCGGTGATGGTGCTTACATGCCCTATGAAAGACTACAAGCCTATACCCTGCCTTTTATCGAAGAACCGAAACTCTCTCATATTAAAACCTTACGAATTGGATCCAGAGCTCTAACTTATCAGCCTGAGATGTTTCTAACAAAGGAATACAACCAAATTCTTGAACTATTTAAAACCCTAACTGATAATGGTGTGCAAGTCGTATGGATGTCCCACTTTTCGACCCCAAGAGAAGTTTTAAACCCGGCGACAATTGCAGCCATACGCCGACTGCGCTTATATGGGGCTGTAGTCAAGAGTCAAAGTCCGATTATGAACCATATCAGTTTATTTACGGATGAAAATGGTAAGGTGGACGTTGATCGCTCTGCTCAGAACTGGATTGATCTTGGAAATGTGTTTGCGATGCTATCGGTAGGCTTTCATTCGATGTATTGTGCACGACCAACAGGTGAGCATCACTATTTTACTGTTCCTCTTTCTGAAATCAATAAGGTCTTCTCTAAAGTTTACCGTTCACTCCCTTCCATCAATCGCCCATCGAGGTACATTACCATGACATCATCGGGAGGAAAGACATCGATACTTGGTACTGTTGAAATTAGCGGGCAAAAGGCATTTGCTTTAAAATTCAACGAATCAAGAAATATGGAATGGATGGACCAGGTTTTCCTGGCAAAATATAATGAAAAGGAAAATACCGTTGAAAAACTCATCCCTTTCGAAGGAGACAAACATTTCTATGAAGATGAATTGAAACAAATAGAATACGACATGCAGGAAGCCCTGGCAAAAAAAATGAAAATGTAATGCTTTCTAATTTGATAGATCATGATAAATAAAATTGTAAAATCAACTGAAGAAGCTGTCGCAGATATATTTGACGGAGCCGTAATCATGATCAGTGGATTTGGCGAAGCCGGCAGCCCGATTGAGCTTATCCATGCGCTCATTGATCAGGGCGCTAAAGACCTTACGGTTGTGAGTAATAATACGGGAAGTGGCAATGTGGGACTGGCAGCACTTATAGAGCATAAACGGGTAAAGAAGATGATTTGCTCTTTCCCCCGAACAGCGAATTCCACAGTTTTTCCCGACCTGTATACAAAAGGCGAAATCGAACTTGAACTCGTACCTCAAGGAACTTTGGCTGAAAGAATCAGAGCTGGAGGTGCTGGCATTCCGGCCTTTTTCACCCCAACTTCGGTTAATACCCCATTAGCCGAAGGTAAAGAAAGCCGAACTTTTGATAACACGACCTGTGTCATGGAATATGGTATTAAAGCTGATTTTTCTTTGGTGAAATGCGAAGCTGCCGATCGGTATGGGAATTTAATTTACAATAAGACAGCACGGAATTTTGGTCCTGTGATGTGCACAGCTGCCAGCCATACGATTGTTCAGGCTAGAAAAATAGTAGAGCTGGGTGAGATTGATCCCGAATGTGTGGTGACTCCAGGCATCTTTGTCAAAAGTCTTGTAGAAGTCAGTCACCCGGCCGATGAGTCAAAACTTGTATCTGAAAACAGGAGGTACCCATGGAGCTAACAAATCAAAAAAAGGGTTGGAACAGGAACGAGATGGCACAAAAAGTGGCATTGGATATTCCTGATGGGGCTTACGTCAACCTGGGCATAGGCATGCCTGAATTGGTTGCCGACTATGTCCCCGAAGGCCGGGAAGTGATTTATCATACCGAAAACGGCTTGCTGGGAATGGGGCCTGTGCCTGAGGCCGGGAAAGAAGACCCTGAACTCATAAATGCCGGAAAAAAGAATATCACAACCATTAAAGGGGCCTGTTTTTTTCATCATGCCGATAGCTTTACAATGATAAGAGGCAAGCATATCGACATCTGTGTGCTTGGCGCCTTACAGGTTTCCGAAAACGGAGATCTTGCCAACTGGTCAACCGGTAAACCAGGCGCGGTTCCTGCAGTAGGTGGTGCCATGGATTTGGTTGCCGGTGTAAAAACCATATTGGTGATTACAAAACATACAAGCAAAGAGGGCAAGCCTAAAATTGTTGAAAACTGCACCTATCCCCTGACGGGTAAGGCAGTTGTGAACCGGATTTATACGGATTTAGCCATAATTGATGTCAACCAGCATGGCCTTTTTGTCAGAGAACTTGCTCCGGGCATTAGTTTCGACTACTTGCAGGAAAAAACTGGTGCAACACTCAAACAGTACAAATAATTGAAAAAATTCTGCCAAACTCAATTCATTACAACTATGGATACTGATCATCTAAATTCGCAAAGTCATAAACGAACAAGCGAAGAAATTTACAGTCAAGCATGTAAGATCATACCCGGAGGAGTTAGTCGAAATACTATTTTTCACAAACCCTATCCGCACTATATCAGTCATGCAAGGGGCTGTTATGCTACTGATATTGATGGTAGCCAGAGAATCGATTTTGGAAATAATATGGCTGCTCTCATACATGGTCATGCGCATCCTAAAATTGTGAATGCGGTTATCGAACAAGTCCGAAAAGGAACGGCATATACTATGGCTACAGAAGTAGAGGTGCAATATGCACAATTATTATGCGACAGGGTTTCGGGATTTGAAAAAATACGATTCGTCAATTCAGGAACCGAAGCCGTCATGGCGATGATAAAAGCTTCACGTGCCTATACAGGCAGACCTAAAATAGCCAAAGCTGAAGGGGCCTATCACGGCACATACGATTTTGCGGAGGTCAGCCAAACTGCTAACCCGGCAAACTGGGGCGATTTAGACCGTCCAAACAGTGTACCCCTGGCAAACGGTACCCCTCAGGGTGTCCTGAATGATGTTATCATATTTCCCTACAATGATATCAAAAGAACCTTAGCCATCCTGGATCAGAATGCCAGTGAAATTGCCTGTGTTTTGATCGATCCCGTGCCACATCGGGTTGGCCTCATGCCAGGCACTAGTGAATTTGTAGAAGCCATTTATAACTGGACTCGTAAAAATGGTGCACTGCTCGTCTTTGACGAAGTGGTTACTTTTCGGGTGAATTACGGTGGTGCTCAGCAAAATTACACCGTAAAACCTGATCTTACGGCCTTGGGAAAAATTATAGGCGGCGGATTTCCGGCTGGTGCCTTTGCCGGACGTTCAGAAGTCATGAAAGTCCTTGATCCGGGCGAACGTAAACTCCTCTTCCCTCATTCCGGAACCTTCTCTGCAAATCCCGTCACCATGACTGCAGGACGTCTGGCAATGGAGATGTTCGATAAAGATGCTGTTCTGAAACTAAATGCATTAACACAAAAAGCTATTGCCCAAATAACCGAAGCCATAAAAATTGCCGATGTGCCTGTTTCAATAACCGGAGCAGGATCGATGTTCCGAATGCATCTGAAATCAAGCGCTCCGACGACCTATCGTGAGGCATATCAACCCAGGGAAACAGCACCCCTCATTAATGAAATGCTGGATTATCTTTTCTTCAAGGAAAAAATAATGATGATCAATACACTGGTTTGCATGTTTTCAACGGTTATGACCCAAAAAGAGGTTGATATTTTATCCCAGGCACTATTCAATCTGTTTAAAAAATTTAAGCCACAATTGGATACAATACAAAAACTTACACGAAAAACGATATGACAGAAGTATATATATGCGATGCTGTACGAACGCCAGTAGGGAAATATGGTGGTGCTCTGTCCCCGGTAAGGGCAGACGATCTTGCTGCTATCCCCTTAAAAGCTTTAATGGATAGAAATCAGAATATCAAAGCCTCAGATATCGATGATGTTTTTATGGGCTGTGCCAACCAGGCTGGCGAAGATAATCGCAATATTGCCCGCATGGCCCTATTATTGGCCGGATATCCGGAAACTGTGCCCGGAGCCACCATCAACCGATTATGTGGTTCAGGTATGGATGCCATTGGAACAGCAGCCAGAGCTATAAAAGCAGGAGAAGCGGAGCTTATCATAGCTGGGGGAATTGAAAGCATGTCGCGCGCCCCTTTTGTGATGGGTAAACCGACAAATGCTTTTTCCCGATCGCAGAAGTTTTACGACACCACCATAGGTTGGCGTTTTGTTAATCCTGCTCTGGATAAAATACACGGCACAGAATCGATGATAGAGACAGCAGAAAATATTGCAGTTGATTTTAATATCAGCCGGGAAGATCAGGATAAATTTGCACACTGGAGTCAGGAAAAAGCGCATGCTGCTCAATACAAAGGTTTTTTAGCTGATGAAATCATCCCCGTTCTTATTCCTCAACGTAAAAGCGACCCTCTAAAAGTGGATAAAGACGAACATCCCAGGTTAAGCTCGCTTGAAAAGCTGGCCTCTTTGAAAGTACTCATGCGTGAAAATGGAAGCATCACGGCAGGAAATGCCTCGGGCGTGAACGACGGTGCAGCGGCTTTGATTATTGCATCAGAAAAAGCAGTGAAGAAATACGGATTAAAGGCTAAGGCTAAAATTCTGGGCATGAAAACTGCAGGTGTTCCTCCGCGAACTATGGGAATGGGACCCGTTCCGGCAACAAATAGGCTTTTAAACCATTTAGGCCTAGGGCTTGATCAAATGGATATTATCGAACTTAACGAGGCTTTTGCAGCCCAGGCACTTGCTTGTATTCGTGAACTTGGACTCGATGATCACGATCCCCGGATTAACCCTATGGGTGGAGCCATAGCCTTGGGGCATCCCCTTGGAATGAGTGGTGCCCGGATAGTGACATCAGCCCTCTATCAGCTTCAGCGTTCGAATTCAAAAAAAGCCCTTTGTACCATGTGCATCGGTGTTGGTCAGGGGATTGCCCTGGTTCTTGAAAAGGTTTAATTGTATAATCATGCAAATCAAGGCTTGAATAAAAGTAATTAGAACAGGATTGATGAGCTGAACAAAAATATTCAACCACTAATTATCACTAATGAACACAAATTATTCAAAAAAAAATATATAAATTTTACAATTGAAAAGAGCCTGGACTCAAAACACAATAACCTATACAGCTATGACAAAAATAAACATCGCTAATACGGAGTCTGATTACAAAACCATTTCTGATCTGGCCACAACGATTTGGAAGGAGTATTACCCGGATATTATTGGTTACCGACAAGTTGATTACATGCTTAAGAAATATCAGTCAGTAGAGGCAATAAAAGATCAGATTGAAGAAGGTGCCTTATACTATCTCATCACACACCAGGGCTCACCGGTGGGTTACCTTTCCTATTACAAAAAGAAGGACACCTTGTTTTTAAGCAAGATTTATATATTAAGTGAATCAAGGGGAAAAGGTATCGGAAAAAAGGCCATGAACTATCTTCAAACGATAGCTGAACACCTGGGATATCCAAGTATATCGCTTACCGTTAATAAAAATAACAAAGCTACAATTAGAACCTATGAAAAAATGGGATTTAAGCAAGCAAGGGAGATCGTGATTGATATTGGTAACGATTTTGTTATGGACGATTACATCATGGAAAAAGAGCTTTGATTATAAGATCAAAGCACAATCAGCTGTTACCTGCAAATTAAAAATCTGAATCTTAAAGAAATAAAAAAATCCCCAAGATAAATCATGGGGATTTCTACTGTGTTAAAGGAAGTCTCAAACTTCCTTATTAACTATAGTCTGTTGTATTAATATGGCTATAAACTCGTAATTTTCTTATCAGCTTTACTGTCGTCTTTTTCCTTAATCCTTTCAGTATTGTCAGCTGTTTTTCTGTCAATTAATTTATGGTAAGGATCAATTCCAACGCTATGCGGTTTTGTATCTACAACAAAGGAGAACTTGTTTTCCTTAGCTGTAATATGAACCTTCTTAAAGAATATTTCCTGTTCATCCTTGTTTTCATCTTTAACAAAAATGGCAAGGTCAATCCAGTCATTCATATCGACATACTGTTTTTCCTCTTTTTTATCATTGTTATTATTAAGAGAAATTTTAACAGCTCCATCACCACTCTCAAGCTCAGCAGCATCGTCTTTTATCGTTTTAACGACTCTGTATTTCTCTGCTTCAACAATAAAATCGACTCTGTATTTGCCATCATCGGTTTGGCTAACATAGGCACTGTCAATTTTGTTGTCAAACAGTGTGATGGTCTCCAACATATCGGTAATCACATAATCCAGAGAATCGGGCATATGACGTTTCATCAAATCAACAAATTCAAGTGAAGTCGTGTATGGAGGCTCCTGGAAAGCAACATCAGAAACATACTCACTAAGTGCTGTGTTAAGATTGTCCTCACCCATATAATCGGATATGGCACACATGGCAACAGCACCTTTGTTATAATAAATGTATTGCTGATTCTCATTATACATCAGGGGTTGCTCTTTAACTTTCTCTTCACCGCGACCTTTTAGATAACGATTAAGCTCTTCTTTCATGAACTTGCGGATTTTTGCCTTGGGATATTTCTGCTCCAACACCTTAATGGCCGAATATTCAGACAAACTCTCCGACATTAAAGTTGCTCCCTGAACATTGGCACCAATCACCTGATGTGCCCACCACTGGTGTGCCATTTCGTGTGCCGTTACATGGTATGCATAGTTGACAGCACCTTTGTCCGATTTGTCTTCCTTAGCAATAAAACCAATCGCTTCTGAATAAGGGATTGTATTCGGAAAGGACTGTGCACGAGCTCCCAGAGTACGTGGAAATTCAATAATGCGAACTTGTCGGTGTTGATAAGGACTATAATTATCGCCATAATATTTAAGCGACGCTTTTACAGCATCAACCATATCTACAATATTATAATCGTGACCTTTATGGTAATAAATTTCAATATTGACATCCTCGTACTTATCGGTATACACCTCATACTTTCCCGATACCCACGAATAAAAGTTAAGAATTGGCGAATCCATTTTATAATGATAATACGCTCTGTCACCATCTATCCATTTTTTTTGCAGATAACCCGGTGCAATAGCAATTTGATCGGCTGTTGTACTTACTGTCGTCTCAAAATTAACCCAATCGGCACATTCCGAGATATAGGTATTTCCTAGAGATTCAGTATCGGTTGGTGGCGCCATACGATCGCGCTTAGGCAAATCATATTTCTTTCGCACGGTATTATCCTTTAATTCGCCTGATCGAGAATAGCCAATGCTTGGAAAACCACCATTACTAAAGAAGCTACCATTTGCCAATACTGGCGAATTGCTTCTTAAAAAATGATTCTCTTGATTACTAAATGTAAAATTAAGTACCACTGAATCACCTGGTATAAGGGACTTTTCAAGCTTATAAATATTGTATTGGAACACCGTATCCTTACTCACCAAATCAGCAGTGCGCGAAAACTCAATAGTGGTGTTTTTATAGGTATAGTAGATATGGACAGAGTCGATCGCCTGATCTGTTTTATTCTTGACAATATAGCTACCCTTAACTTTTAAATCATTGGTCTCAGGATACAAATCCACATCAATCTTAACATCGACAATACGGGGTTGAGCAATATTGTAATACTTACCATATTTAGTCTCCCATTCTACTTGATCAAGCTCGTTTTGTTGTGCAGACTTATGCTCATGCTCTATATTATTGAACCAATAGATATAACCACCAACAGCAATAAAACCAAGAGTACAAACAAGCAGTGATGTATACAATGTTCGGGTCCAATTTTCTTTAGCTCTGCGAAAACGAATCTTAAGCGTTTCGCGAACACCACGACGCCATATACCCAATCCAAGAATTAACAATGATGAAGAAAATAGCAACCAATACAATCGATAAAACATATAGGCAGGAATACTGCTGCCATAGCCGTTCATATCGGAATAAGTAAAACCACTATCGATATTGAATATAAATATTCTTTGTTCGATACCCAGCTTTGGTAACATGAGATTGAAAATATAAAATATTATAAGTACAAAAAAGCCAATGTAAAAATTCGATAAGAGCGATTGTACAAATAAAGAAAATGCAGCCCACACAATAAATACTGGCAACATTAATATAAATAGCTCAACGAAATAATGCAGAGGCTCAATCTCGTAGTAGCCTTCTGAAATCTGGATAACAATACATGAAAGCATAACAACTCCTAACAGGAGAACCTGCATTTTTATTAAAGCAATAAATTTAGAAAAGTATTGTACCCAGTTAGGCGTATGCGTCACATCAACCAACTCGAACATTTTTGCACGTCGCTCGCGCTGCACAAGCATGCCTGAGTATAAAAAGGTAATCAGTAAAAGAAATACATTAAACAAGGTGCTTGGAACCGTCAACATTTTCCAGGTTGTAGGATAAGTTGTTGTACCAAAAATCGTCCCTGTAATACTGTTTCCAACAATCAAAAATAGAATCCCGAAAGCCACAAGTACCATAAAAGGAACTGACTTAATAATGAACTTAAAGTTCATATGCGAAATCTTCCACATTAACTTTAAATTCCAACTGTAGCTATTATCAATAGTCACCTTAGGAAGATTTATATCTCTTAGATTATTAAAGTTGTCTTTTACCACAACAGCACTCTTTTTAGAGAACCAACGGAAGGACAATGCATTTTGAGTGAACTGAAACTTAAAGTAAGTTCCAGCAAATATAAGTGCCGAAGCAGCTATCCATATTAATCGGTTGATTAAAACCAAGCCACCCATTGGTAACAAATTGGTATTGCGCTCGGCTACATCCCAATATTCGGTAGCATGAGTTATGGCTGACATACCAAATGGATCGAGCAAGGCAGACAGAGTCTTACTATCAAGATCGCTCATTAAGCTTTGCGACATACTCTGCACAAAAAACAGGATAATCATCGTAATGAAACCAGCACCCAGGTTTCGGCTAAAAGTGATTACAGCAAAAACGATTGCACCAAAAAGAAGAATATTGGGCAAAACAATTAAGCCATATATCTGTAAAAAAGCCAATGGGCGGAAAGGCCCAACCATTTCGGGATTAACACCTGGCAATAAGGGAGCAATGACTATACCTAAACCAAATACCAGGAAAATTGCCAGGGTGATAACAATGGAGCTAAGAAATTTAGCTGGAATATAAGCCGATTTTTTAAAGGGATACGAATAAAGAATGGAGTGCATCTCGGAGCTAAAATCTCGATTCACAGAACCACCCACAATAGATGGCAGCAGAAAATATGCCAAGGTCAGTAATCCAAAACTACCGAATAATGCAATGGGCGAATTAGCTAAACGTACCGAAGCTGTTGTGGCTGTATTACTATCGAACACGCCAATATTACCAGCCATTATCAATATTGAGATAATAAGCAGCACTGCTGCATAAATATAGGTCGCAGGGTTCTTAAGCCAGTATTTTAATTCGAATTTAAACAGTGTATTAAATTTACCCATGATTAGTTAACCTTTTTTAGTGTCACAAAGTAAACATCTTCCAAATCAGCCTCTTTGGGAATAAAAAAATCGTCAGGCTGTATCTCTGAGTAAACGTTGATATTCATACTATTATCATCGTTGAACTTACTCGATAGAATCTCGAAACTATCTTTGTGTTCATTAAGCGCACTTCGCTCAATTCGCTTTGTCCACATCTTACCCTTTATTAGCTCAACAGCCTCACGAGGTGTTTGATGAGTCAGGATAGCACCGCCATTCATAATAGCCATGTCAGTACACAGCTCTTTAACATCCTCAACAATATGGGTAGAGAAAATAACAATATGATTGGTTCCAATTTCTCGCAATACATTCAGAAAACGACTGCGCTCGGCAGGATCCAGTCCAGCAGTGGGTTCATCAACAATAATAAGTTTTGGGTTATTAAGCAAAAGCTGGGCGATACCAAAACGTTGTTTCATTCCACCCGAATAACCAGCCACATTTTTCTTGCGGGCTTCAGTCAAGTTAGTCTGTTCCAGTACAGCCTCAACAATCTCTTTACGTTCTTGCTTGTTGGAAATCCCCTTAAGCTCGGCAAAATGCATCAACAAATCTTCTGCTGACATTTTTGGATAAACACCAAATGATTGAGGTAGATAACCAAGCGAATTGCGAAGTGCCATTTTATCATCCATAATATTAACACCATCAAATACAATACTACCCGCATCACCCTCCTGGAGAGTCGCTATGGTACGCATAAGTGTTGATTTGCCAGCACCATTGGGACCTAAAAGGCCAAACATGCCAGTCCCGATTTTAATATTTACATTGTTTAAAGCCTTAACACCATTGCTATAGGTCTTTGTAAGATTGTCGATAATTAATTCCATTTATTTTAGATTTAGGGTTATTTTTCAATTGAGTTTCCAGACCAATCTTTCTGAACTTACATCAAGATTCAATTGATTTACAAACACATATTGCTTAAATTTTTAAGGATCATAATTGTTTCCTGAACAAACCTATACAATATAAATTAATATTAATACTGTCAAGTTTGTCAACTCAACTAATTTCGACAAAGACCTTATTCTTTCAATTGAAAATGTGTTTTCACCCTATAAATCAAATGGTTATTTTGCAAGACGTTTAAACAATTTCACCCCAGAAACAGATCATTATAATTTTAAGGGGACTTATGTATTTTCTAATTTTAGCTCGTAAAAAGAAACAACTCATGTTAAGATTGTGCTTTTTAAGGATAAAATCATGAACTTTACTCAAATTAGGAAGGCATAAAAACATTATAAAACCAGAGCTTATGAAAAAATACAGGTATAAACATCAAAACGAAGAAGAGATCAAGGCCTATATCAGAAAAAATAAGTTAGATGCTAAAAAATGTGATTCTGGTTTATATTACCTGTTATGCAAAGAAGGTGAAGGCAAGCACCCGGGGCCTGACTCAAATATTACGGTTGCCTACTTTGGCTATTATACCAATGGTGATGACTTTGACCAAAACGAATGCTTAGAGATTAATATGTCAGAAGTTATCCCCGGTTGGATCGAAGGCATCCAATTTTTTAAAGAAGGAGGAGATGGCATTTTATTTGTACCCTCTCATTTGGCATATGGGAATGAGGATTTTGGCTCCATCCCTGGCGGTTCGGTTCTTATCTTCGACATTCAGCTCATTCGTGTTGATTAATACATTTAGCTCTCTGGTATACGTCAAAAAAAAGACCTGTCTTTCTCCTTTTACAGAGACAGACAGGTCAAGAATATATTATAAGCTAGAAGCCTTAGATGCGTTTCATCATGCCATCTATTTCTTTGATTTGTGCTGATAGAAGCTTTCGCTTATCTAGTTTTTTTGCTTCTTTTAAATAATAGCTGGATAATTTCTTATTCCTTTGTGACAGATAGATACCCGACAGATTCAATTTGGCAACTGCCTGATCGGTTGTTAGCCTAAGACCAGTATTTAGAGCCTTCTTGAAGAGCTTCTCAGCCCCTGAATTGTTGTGTTTCTGAGACTCAACCAATCCCGACAAATAGTAGAAGTAGGCTTCCTGACCTTTAATCATCCTTTCAGGATGTTTTACTCGCCCTAATAGACTTCCTGCTTTTTCAAACTTATTTTTTCTTACAAAATAAAAGGCCAACAGGTTCATTATATTCTTAAAATGGAATAACACGAACAAACCAGAAACTAAAAGGGACCAGATGCCCATTGACACCATTCCCTCAACAAAAAGGGCAATAGATCCTAAAAACAAAATTCCGGCAATAATCAACCGAAGGTATTTTCTTATCATGATAGATATTTTAATATTTAATACTACAAAACAAACTATTTTTTAATACAAACAAGCATTCCTAGGCTATATTTTTTCCACATTCTTTCTTTCAATTGTTCTACTTTTCAATTTGCCCTGTCGGTGTTTTCATCTCTGATTGGTGGCATAGCGGAAGTTAAGCCTCCTCCTAAATCAATTGATCCTTTCGATGCATGTATGCTATCCTACAAACCTTCTCTTATATCTGACACTATCCTCCCTATTTACCTTCAATAAAATGAGCTGAACGACTTTTAAAATCAGGGAATAAATTTTCAAAGCAACACCATCTAAATTGGAGAAAGAGCCATTTTTTCAGTAACTTGTATACTCACCCTACCCTTACACCTTCCTCAATACACCCTTGCTGTAATCGTTGCCCTACTAACTCATTTAATGCAACTATAAAAACAGCGCCTATGAACAACACCCTTCTTTCCTCTCAACACCTATAGACTCACAACACAAGGCATTACCAGTACATTTAAAACATCTCACTTTAAAACCCGGACTCTATGAAGACAGAATCTACTCATTCGATAAAAAGGTATACCCCCTTTCTGCTGGTCCTATTCTTCTCACTTTGGTTTACAGGCTGTTCTGAAGATTTCCCAGCCCTTGAACAACCAAGTGAAATCACACAAAACACCCATCCTACTCTCAAGAACAATTCGGAACCATTGACTCATATCACAGGTGAACACCAGGATGGTGGAATATGGGAAATAGCCTTACCTGATAACTGGAATGACCTGGAAAATAAGAATGTAATCATTTTTGCCCATGGTTATATAGTCCCTACCGATCCCCTGGAACTTGTGGACAATGAAATTGACGGTATACCCGTGAAACAAATTTTCAATGAAATGGGCTGGGCTTACGCCACAACCAGCTATCGGTCCAATGGATTGGCCGTAAAAGATGCCATCCTGGACCTCATAGACCTTCGTTTAATTGTGGACACCACACTTACTGATTCTCATGGCTTATATCCCCCCGACTATGTATTCCTTGGAGGTGTGTCAGAAGGAGGTTTGATCGGAACCCTGACGGTAGAACAATACCCCGAGCTTTTTGAAGCCGCCATCGTTACCTGTTGTCCAACTGGTGATTTTTACAAACACCTGCAATACATTGGCGATTTTCATGTTCTTTTCAATTATTTTTTCAAAGAAGATCTATTGGCTTTGGGTGTCGACATGGGAAGTCCTCTTTCTGTCCCCCAGGAAACCATGGCCCTTTGGATTGATGGTAGCTTACAGCAAATGATTATTGGAACACTTCTCCAGAATCCGGAAAAGGTCGCACAACTCATAAACATTGCTAGAGTACCTGTCGATCGTAATGATCAGACAGCCGTAGGCATGGCCATTCTGGACTTGTTAAAGTTTAATATCATGGCCACCAATGAGGCCATTATAAGGCTGGGAGGAAACCCCTACAACAATAAGTCTCCTAAAAGATGGTATTGGGGCTCGGCCAATGACCTGCAGCTAAACAAGAGTGTGGAACGGATTAAAGCGGAAAGCTGGGATATTGCCCATACCGAAGTTGAGAATTTCTACCAGACTTCGGGGAATCTTTCCCGCCCCTTAATCTCCATGCATACCTCAGGTGATCATATTGCCCCTTTCTGGCATCAAATCTTATATCGTCGCAAGGTGGCTGAAAACAGAGATATTCAATATCAGGGTATAGTTCCTGTAAAACGATTCGGGCATTGTACTTTCAGCTTACAGGAAGTTGAAATGGCAATCCAACTCATGCAAATCAAGCTGCTCCAGTTGAATCAAATCAATCCCCCTTATCAATTTGAAGCCAGAAATGTCAGTATAAACGACCTGAATTAGGATCAGTTTCCTATAGGCTCCGGAATACCGGAGCCTTATTTATAAGCAGATATCAAAACAAAAAAAATAGAAATCATGAGAGACGGATATCAAAAAGATTTTTTGGGAGCAAATCATGTCATAGAGCTTCCTGAACCGGATTTAGCACTACAATCAGATATTTTACGCCCTCCGGGTCTTTCCGAGGGAAAAACAGTTATACCCTATATTCATTATTCGCTTTTGATGAGCCAAAGTACCCGTCAAGCCCTGTATTCTGCAGCCAATGTTGACCTGAACCTGATGATTACGGTCCCCAAAGGCAAAGGCCGCAAGTGGTTTTATGATAACAGAGTGGGTAAAGAAAACCAGATAACCAACTATGCTTATACGGGTACTCAATGGGACAGAGGTCACCTTACCAGAAGAACGGCAGTTACCTGGGGTGAATCAGAAGCATTTGTGACAAAAGCCAGTAATGACAGTTGTGCTTATACAAATGCAGTTATGCAACATGAGAACTTTAATGAAGATGAATGGCGGGCTGTTGAAGAGTTGGTCAGTAAATTTAATCTTGCCAGCAGACTGATTGTTTTAACAGGTCCTGTTTTTACGATTGCCGACCGTTTCTTCATTCGAAATTACGGTGATTTCCCGGTAAGAATACCCGCGGGTTTTTGGAAGATTATAACTTACCTTGATGCAAACACAAATAATTTATCCACCCAGGCCTACATCTTTTTTCAGGACATCCCATCTGTCAGAAGCTCAAAGGGAAGGTCTCGATTAAAACTGAAGAATCTGCAGGTTACAACGACAGAAGTGTCACAATGGACCGGGCTGGTGTTTGACCAGAAAATGTTTGATTCCAATCCCTTAAAGTTTTATTCAGGTCCCGAAAGCATTTCTACAAAAGCACACATGGCCCTATTGAATAAAGATCCTCTAACAGTGAGCCTGGATGAGGGCATAGTAGGAGAAGATTCTATTGCTGCCGCAAGAAGCAAATTTCCTTTAGAGGAGTTTTACGATTTAATAAATGAAATCAGATGGATATAACGAATCGTATGATTTCCGTATGTTGAGACTCTTATTATCTCCTGTCACACTTTGGCTGCGCAGCGACACCGTCGTTAACAGTAATTTGTGACAGGCTTATTTTTACAACTTCTGGCAACTCATGCCTTTTGACTGTAGAGCATGTATCAAAAAAGGAAAGAGCCAATATCGGGAATTCAAGGACACTCCTACTCTCAGACCCTTTACATACCAAACGCTTGCATGAGACTTTACTTTTCGCCCAAAACGATTGTAGCTTCACCTGCCAAAACTCACCTAACAGCCCTATAGATCAAATCAGTACATTGCCCAGATTCTTTTTTTTGCACCTTGATACTATACTGACAAGTACGAACTTAATCCTTTATTTAAATGGGAATACTTTGATGAAATACAATGTTTTAGCTAACTTGATATTTCCCGGAATCATTTTCTGGTTAAGAAAAACAATTTGGCAAACAAGTAAGAAAATTGGCTGAAATATCTCTGTTGATCTTACAAAACAGAATGGAATCAGAATGGCATTCTTTCAAACGATAAAGCTCTGGTATCCTTAACAATGGCTAAACTTAAATACGCCTACAATGAAAGCAATTTGGAACGGGAAAGTGATTGCTGATAGCAATGACATCGTAAATGTAGAAGGAAACAGCTATTTCCCTTTTGAATCGGTAAGCAAAAACTATCTAAAAGAAAGTGATACCCATACCGTATGCCATTGGAAGGGCACTGCCACTTACTATAATTTGGAAGTTGAAGGCAAAACCAATCCCGATGCTGTTTTGGTATTATCCCAGCCCATGTGCATTGGCCAAAAACATAAGCGGCCGGGTCGCTTATTGGAAAGGTGTTCAGATCATAAAGGATTAATTTATTATTCATAATGAAGCTAACTAATTAATACCTTTCAATCGTTTACTCATTCGGAAGGTGTTTTTCTAATCTTAAATTCTATGTTTTTTGAAATTACGACTAATGAGTTAAAGACCTTACTACCAGTTTCACAGGTGAAAATTATTGATATTCGTCCCGTAGATGCCTACAACGGTTGGCGACTTCGCGATGAGAAACGCGGTGGACACATCCGCGGAGCAAAATGTTTATCAGCCAAGTGGGCCAATTACATCGATTGGATCGAAATAGTGCGATCGAAAGGGATCTTACCCGAGCATGAAATTGTGTTGTATGGCTACACGATAGAGGAAACCGAAAAAATTGCCAATCGTTTCTCCAGGGCAGATTATTCAAATATTAAAATATATAATCATTTTAAGGACGAGTGGTCTCCGAATGATAATCTTCCAATGGATTTTCTTCCACGTTTCCAGAATCTGGTACCCGCCAGCTGGGTAAACGAAATCATTTCAGGAAAAACGCCTTCGGAAATTAATGGACGAAAAGTCGTGATTTGCCACTCTCATTATCAAAATCGCGAAGCTTACCTGAGCGGACATATCCCAGGTGCTATTGATATGGACACGCTAGACCTTGAAGCTCCTGAAACCTGGAACAGAAGATCGCCTGAAGAGCTGGAACAAGCATTACTGGAGCATGGTATTACTGCAGATACAACAGTCATTTTATATGGTAAATTCATGTTCCCCGACAACGACGACGATTTTCCTGGAAATGCTGCTGGCAACATCGGAGCAATCCGTAACGCATTCATCATGATGTATGCCGGGGTAAAAGATGTTCGGGTGCTCAACGGTGGTTTTCAATCATGGCATGATGCCGGATTTGAAGTCAGTTACGGCGATGTGCCAAAAACTCCGTCTTTGAATTTTGGGGCCACCATTCCTATGAACCCTCAACTTGCAGTTGATTTGCCCGAAGCAAAAGAATTGCTTGCCTCAAATGAGGGCGATTTGGTTTCTGTTAGAAGCTGGCCTGAATTCATTGGCGAGGTAAGCGGGTATAATTACATCGAGAAGAAAGGCCGTATTCCGGGAGCCATTTTTGGAAATTGTGGTTCGGATGCCTATCATATGGAAAACTACCGCAATGTAGACCACACCGTTCGCGAATTTCACGAAGTTGTAGAAATTTGGAAAGAAGCAGGCATTACTCCCGATAAACAGCTTGCTTTTTATTGTGGTACAGGTTGGCGCGGTAGTGAAGCCTGGTTCAATGCCTGGCTCATGGCCTGGCCCCGGGTTTCGGTGTTCGACGGTGGTTGGTTCGAGTGGAGTAACGACCCTGAAAATCCTTACGAGACGGGGATCCCAGCAAATATAAATGCAAAAACATTTACATAAATCATGGCAAAGCAAATCCATATTTCCGATATAGCAAAGGATACTTTTCTGGGGCTCTCAGCAGATCCGAAGTTTTTATTGCCAAAATATTTCTACGACGATGCGGGTAGCTCCATTTTTCAGGATATTATGAAAATGCCGGAGTATTACCTCACCGATTGTGAATTCGAAATTTTCACCACTCACAAGAAACAAATTACCGATGCATTCCGCGAAGGAGATCAGGCTTTTGATCTAATCGAACTCGGATCGGGTGATGGCATGAAAACAAAAATTTTGTTGCAGTTTTTAGTTGAAAATTCGGTCAGTTTTCATTACATCCCTATTGATATCAACAACAAGGCAAACAATGAACTGGTAAAAAGCCTTAAGAGTGAATTACCACTACTGGATGTCAATGCCAAAACGGGTGACTATTTTCAGGAGCTGAAGAAATTGGAAGGTTATTCAAATTTGAAGAAAGTAATTCTATTCCTGGGTTCCAATATCGGAAATTTTACGGATGAAGAATTAAAGCTGTTTTTGGGCCATCTCTCAAAGCTGTGTCACAAAGGTGATAAAGTAATGATTGGCTTCGATCTGAAAAAATCGCCTGAGGTAATTATGAAGGCCTATAACGATCCGCACGGGCATACCCGTCTGTTCAACCTGAATCATCTGATCCGACTGAACAGAGAATTACAAGCCAATTTTAATCCTGATAATTTTGAACAGCATACCGAATATAATCCGGAAACAGGTGCAGTAAAAAGCTTTCTGGTTTCGAATACCGAACAAACCGTTTACATCACTAAGCTGGAACAAAGTTTTCATTTTAGGAAATGGGAACCTGTTTTTATGGAACTTTCACGTAAATTCGATAGGGAGACTATTGAAAGTATCGCTAAAGACCATGGCTTTAGAATCAAAAACCAGTTTACCGATAAGCAGAATTATTTTGCAGATTCGTTATGGATTAAAGAATAAGGACCTATTTTTTATTGTTTAATTTTCAGGATAAATTTTAACAGCTTCTGAACTAAATATGATATTATTGCTTTGATGACCGATATTTTAGAAACAATAGTAGAACGTCGCGAATACCTTTACGAACTTCTAATTCAGCATATTCTGCTTAGCCTTGGTGCCATTTTAATCATCACACTGATTGGTTTGGGTACGGGTATAGGCATACTTCATAAATCGAAATTGCGAAGAATAATTTTGGGTACGGTTAATTTTTTATACACCATTCCTTCCATAGCCATGTTCGGGCTATTCATTCCACTTATAGGCATTGGATATGCTAATGCGCTGGTGGTCTTGGTTATTTATGGCTTACTGCCTGTCATCCGCAACACCTATACCGGCTTGAGTGAAGTGGATCCACTCTTACTCGACGCTGCAAAAGGAATGGGTGCAACACCCTCACAGGTTTTTTCGCGTGTTAGGTGGCCGCTGGCATTTCCAACAATACTTAGTGGGTTCCGTACCATGGTGGTTATGACCATCGCTTTGGCAGGGCTCGCTTCATTTATTGGAGCTGGTGGTTTAGGTCAGGCAATTTACCGGGGTATCAACACCAACAATTCTGCGCTCATTCTGGTTGGTTCAATTGCGGTGGCATTATTGGCACTAGTCGCTGATTTGTACATCGGTGCTATCGAGAATTCTTTGAAACAAAAGGCAAAGAAAGCCCGAAAGAACCGGCGTTTCCTGAAATATTCAGGTTTTGCAATTCTGCTTGGCCTTTTTGTTTTTATTATCCTGTCAAAATCCGGTAACACCTCCGGAAAAGAAATTGTTGTGGCATCAAAGCCAACAGCTGAGCAGTATATTTTAGGGGAGATCATTTCACAAATGATAGAAAACAATACCGATATCCGTGTAATTAGGAAGTTTGGCATAGGTGGGGGCACCTCCAATATTCACCCGGCCATGCAGAAAGGCGAAATCGATATTTATCCTGAATACACCGGAACTGCCTGGTTGTTTGTTCTGAAGAAATCTCAAATCAATAATCCTGACAGCTTGTATTCGGCCTTAAAAAAAGCCTATGCTGATCAATTCAAGCTGAACTGGGTCTGCCGACTTGGCTTCAACAATACGTTTACTATGGCATTGCCTGAGGCTTTGGCTCAAGATAAAAAGATCAGGACCTTTTCGCAGCTTGCTGCAAAAAGCGAGCAATTTACTTTTGGTGCCGAATTCGATTTCTTCGAGCGTGAAGATGGATTCACCGGCTTAAATAAGGTTTATCCATTCAACTTTAAAAACAAAGTGGAGCTGGATGTGAACCTGAAATTTCAAGCACTCGAAAACCACACGGTAAATGTGATTAATGCTTTTTCAACCGACTCACGCATCAGGCAAATGAACCTCCGGGTACTAACAGACGACAAGCTATTTTTTCCTGCCTATCAGGCGGGGATTGTGATCAGATATGAAACGCAACAAAAATATCCTGAATTGGTCGGACTATTCGAAGGGCTGGAAGGCCTGATTAACGATTTCACCATACTGCAGCTGAATTACGAAGTGGAAATTGAAAAAAAGTCACCCAATGATGTTGCTCAAACATTTTTAAAGTCGCACGGATTAATAAAATAAGAGGGTATAAACAGAATGAGTAAAACAATCATCGACATACAAAATGTAACTCAATCATACGAAACCGGATCTCCAGTCTTGCGCGATGTTTCGCTGGCAATACCCAAAGGGGCATTTGTCACCATTATCGGTCCAAGCGGTTGTGGTAAAACGACGCTGCTTCGGCTAATCAATGGTATGACCAATTTTGATTCAGGACGGATTCAGGTGATGAACAAAGATCTCGAAAGCTGGGATAAAATTCAACTCCGACGAAGTATCGGCTATGCCATTCAACAAGGAAGTCTATTCCCACACCTTAGCGTGAGGCAAAATATTGAGTTCGTTTTAAGCCTATCAAAAACATCCAATCAAATTATAAATGTCCGCGTAAACGATCTGGCCAATATAATGGGCTTCGACGATCGGCAGTTGAATGCTCTCCCTTCCGATTTAAGCGGTGGTCAGCAACAACGGGTTGGTGTAGCAAGGGCTTTGGCATCAAAGCCTGAAATTGTGTTAATGGACGAACCCTTGGGTGCCCTCGATAATATTACCCGCCGGAAACTTCAACTCGAATTAAAAGTGATGCACCAAAAACTAGGAATCACTTTTGTGATGGTCACTCACGATTTGCATGAAGCATTCGCACTAGGCACTGAAGTTGTAATTATGAACGAAGGAAGGATTGAGCAGTATGGTTCACCGGAATCCATTCAGAAAAAACCTTCCAATGAATGGATTAAAAACTTTATCACGATGTAGAACCATTAATCTACAATAGTTATGAAACGCCAGAGAACAAAATATTTCACCACAAAAGGATAATTAAACAGAGCATTCAATTCACTTAATCATCCTGAATGTTAGATTAATGCGCTGCCCCACTTTTTTTTTTGTTTTTGGCACCTGGTGTTGCCAAAAATGTTGCAGTTCGCCTCTCATGATCAACAAACTCCCATGACTTAACTCCAGTTCAATCTTCTCTTTGGTTTCCTCATGCCTGAGTTGAAATTTTCGGGTGGCACCCAAACTGACAGAGGCTATAATTGGATTTTCACCCAATTCCTTTTCAGCATCGGCATGCCAGGAAATAGAATCCTTTCCACTGCGATACAGATTTAACAGGACTGTATTGAAAGAGGTCCGGGCCAGGGGTTCAATTTCATTCCTGATTTCCAATAAGACATCGGTCCAGTTCTCTGGAGTATGTGTGATGCCCGAATAGGTATAAGGCCTATCACCATACCAGGCTGTCAACCTGGGGAATTTGACAATTTTCCCATACAGGAACATCTCCTCTTGCTTCCATTCAATATTTTTCAACAACGAATTGAAATACAGATCACTTTTAGCTTGATCAAAAAAATCAGGCACATAAATATATTCACCATTTTTGATTTTCACGACCTCGGGTTGATTACCAGGAACATTAAATAAATCTAAGGGATTCATATCAGTTCATTTTCGTTTTAAGGTCACGTTCCGATGATTCGGGATAGACCTGTCAACCTTAATTAATAAAATCCAAACGCTGTCAGGTCCTAAAAAGACGCTGACAGGTTTTGTTTCTCAATAAGGATTATTCCCAAAAATCTGTTTTATATCCTCATCTGAATAGCCGTCCTGCTTCATAGCCTCTGAAATTTTTGACTTTTCGGCATGTTTCTGTTTAGGCAGTACAAGGAAGCGATAAAACCGACTATACATTGCTGGATCTTTATCAGGATTCAGACCAATCCTGGGCGCACGAACAGGCTTTTCAAAGGCTATCTTATCAGCCCCCTCAGTCGTGAGTCCAAAGGACAAGTTGCTTTGGTAAATATCACCCCAATGACTAAGAATTTCAGTCACTGAATTTAAGGGGCCGTAAACGTATCTTTTGTTTTCCAGATCGAAAATTGCCCGAATTAAAATACCACCATAGAACTCATCAGAACCAAAGCATAAATCCATTCCCGATCTGTGGAAATACCATTTGCCTGATTGTTTTTGTTGCTCATGTGCATGTGTGTACTGATCGATATGCAAGGGACTGTGCATGTAAAACTCAATCTCAGCAATTCGATAGGCCTTCGATTCAATCCTTAAAATCCAATGATTCATTATCTCAGTGGCAATCCTGGCAAAGTCTGCCTCGGGATTCATCTGATTAATCCTAAAATCAATTTCCATAAAGGTGCTTTCTTTTTACTTTGCTTGTTTGAACTCTTAATTATAAAATTACCTGTTTTCGGGGAAATTGTGAGCTGAATTATAACGTCTTCTGGCCTTTAGTGAAAATCCCTCTTAGAATAAGGATCATCACCATCGAAGCAATGGGAAATCATACAGATTGTTATTTTATCTGTGGGATAATTTTTCACCACTTAGTTTGTATTGACTACCCCCATTTTGTTCGGTTCGCGATCTCATTCTCAACTCAAAAGATAACCTTATACAAGAGAAACGAAGACATAAGAATGAAAAAACCCAAATTCAGACATAAAAACAAAGAATAAATAAAGGCCTATATCGCTGATAATAAACTGGAGGCTCAGAAAAGTGACACAGGCTTATATTACGTTATTTCCAACGAGGGAGAAGGTGTGCATCCTAGCCCTGATTCGAATATAACTATTGCCTACATGGGCTATTTTACCAATGGCGATACCTTCGACCAAAACAAAAGATTAGAGATTAATCTGTCGGAGGATATTGAGGGCTGGACTGAAGGCATCCAATACATTAAAGAAGGTGGAGGGGGAATTCTGCTGATACCCTCCCATTGGGCTATGGAAATACCGACTATGGCTCCATCCCGGGTGGTTCGGTGCTGATCTTCGACATTCTACTCATTGGTGTGGATTAGTCCAACTTATCTCTTCATTTTAACACACCAAATTAACGCTATCAGGCATGAAAAAAGGCCCTGTTTCAACTGGTGAAACAGGGCTTTTATATGTGATTTTCACTTGGTATATCGGTATCCATCCGCCGAATTCCTACAGAACTCCCAGAGGATCACTCACTACTGGCTTAAACGTATCAGCACTCACTAAAGTTATGCCACTACCCAGGTTAATTAAAGCCTCCTGTTCATAACATGAAGCACACATAGGTACAATTTTCACTCCATTTACTTTCGTATGACTTATATGAGCACCTATAGTTGGCTCATTTGAGCATGAGGCAACTGAGCATTTTCCAGGCCATAACCTACCTGAAGAATCTATCCAATGTTGTTTCCACGAACCACAAGAACAGTCTCTATCCGCTGTTCCATTTGTATTTTTCCAATTTTTAGGCGTAACTGACATAACCACTTTCTTTTTTTGTTAAAAATTAAATATTTACGTCGGAATTAATTTTAAAATGATAATAAAATAGTCCTAATAGCTCAAGTACGACCACCCACATCACTTTATTGATATTTCCTTCTTCTGACTTCTTCTACAACAAATCTGAAATATGACTTGTGTTCCTTATTATTGAATACTTAATGGATTTTCTAAGTCGAACACTATCGGTATATCTAATTCACAGTGAAAATCTATACTTTATATTGCTGCAGTTTTTACATTCTCCATAAGAGCACCTCAAATCATGAGTAAAGCTAACAGCTTTCACGATAAAATGATCCTGTCAAATCTGTCAAGTCTGTCAAATTGAATGATTTGTAAAAACGTGAACAAAGCCTATGTAAAGAGATAATCAGTTTTCATTTATTAAAACTTAAGAGAATGAGTTCAAAAAGACTTGCCTTAAATATTGCATATCGATGCCCTTGTTCAAGCCAGGCCAATGCCTGGTGTGTTTCATAGAAACATGTTTCAGATTTAATCTCCAACCAATGGTTAAATAGCTCAATATGTCTTTAAAAACATTATGTCATAGAACTGACAGTTGCCCGAAATCTTCATATTTGAACTCAAAAGTCAGAGGCTTGTTTCAGTTTGTCTCATCATATCTCCAAATTTGCAAGCCGGAATTTTATTTCCGGCTAAAGGTGCATTTAGAATATAAAAAATGACAGACCATTAGGGAAACATGATGGAAATACGAGGAATGTGAGAATGAAAAAGCCCTGTTTCAACTGGTGAAACAGGGCTTTTTATATGATTGAAACTTGTTATTTCGGGATCTTATTGCTGATACTCAGAGATTTTAAAGGCTTTCTGCAAGTCGTCCTGAAGTTTTGAAATTTCACTTCCAATCTGGTTTAAGGTCAGCTTGTCGATATCTGTTAAATTTTTCAGCAAAACAGAATTATCTGGCCAATCGTTGTCAAGCAGCATTTCAACCTGCCCTTTGATACGTAAATGCATCAGGAAGTTGTACATCTTTTCTATCTCCTCTCCCATCTTCTCTGGAATCACCCCATGTGCCATCAATTGATTCAAGCGCAATAGACTATTGGTTTCCGGGATGGCATGATGAAGCGCATGAATTCTTAAATAACCAATTATCGGAACCAGGAACTGCTTAAGTTCAACCTTTTTCTTTCCAATCGCTGGCTTCTTTCGAATCACCGTTTTAGCCAACTGATTAAAAAAGGTGATATTCCCATCTAAAGTAGCATACACATGATCAAACAACTGGTTGACCAATCGGTCATTTCCATAAATCAAACGCAGGTCAAAGAAAATTGAACTATCCAAAACATTTGACATATCCGGATTGTTGATCCAATTTGAAAAATAGTCTTTCCACACATCAAGCGCATTACACCATTCCGGATTTCCAGCCATCAAATCCCCCTTACATCTGGAATAACCAATGGCATGTAAGTTTTCATTTACAATCTCCGATAAGCGTAAAAAATAATCCTTATTCTCTTCTGTATGATCTTCAAATATAATGGCATTATCCTGGTCAGCCTTTAAAGTCTGCTCGCCACGGCCTTCACTACCCATCGCCACAAAAGCAAATTCACATGGGGGCTCTCCCACTTCTTTCAAGGCCATTTCGATTATTCTCGTGTTGATGGCATCGGCTATTGAGGTTATGGTACGCGAAATACTATTGATATTATCGGTGCTGGTAAAGATGGCTTGAATTAATACAGGAAGCTTATCGTAGATACGTTTCAGATCACTAATCACAAAACAGGCATTAATCTCACGAATTAAGTAACTTAAGGAATTGCGCTGCATTTCCAAACATTGCTTATTACTGATATTCCCAATAATAGCCCCGTAGTTGTTTTCAACCAACAAATGCGTGATATCTTTTTGTTCGAAGAGTAAAACAGCCTCGTACAAGAGTGCATCCTGATTAATGGTTTTTACCGGTGAGGTCATCACCGAATAAATGGGTTTATCAGTAGTAGCTCTCTTAGCCAAAACCCGACTTCTCAAATCTGTATCGGTAACAACGCCAATAATATCTTCCTTTTCCTTAACACAAATCAGTTTTGATCGGTTATCAGTCATGATTCTGGCAACATCGCTAACCGAATCACTAAGGCTACAAGTCACATTCTTGTTGATCAAATTATGAACAGGCTGGTTCATCAACTGCAAGGATAATTGAATATCATCAGATATTTTTTGAGCGTCCAAACGAAGACGTTTATGTTCCGTTACATTTCTAACGGCAATAATATAACCAATTTGACCTGACTGTGTAATCTGAGTGGCTGAAACCACAACATTCTCCATGCCTGCTTTTGCATTGAGCAATTCTGTTTCGAAGGTATAGGTCTTCTTGGGGTTAGCTATCATAGCAACCATTTCGTCCCAACTCTTCCTAAAGAGCTTAGAGAAATCAGTCCCAATTAAAGCATCGTTTTCATCCTGTAAAAGACTGATGAATTTGATATTCGTAAATACTACTTTTCCTTTAACCAGCATCAAAGTGCCCTCGGTCGAAGCATCAACAAGACTCTTGTATTTTTGAATCGATAACCTCAGTTGCTCCTCAGCCTTAACTCGTTTATCCTCTATAGCCTTAGACTGTCGCAGAATATAAAAGAAAATAATGACCATTAAGAGTATGATAACGAAAGAGACTTTTAATAAGGATTTCTTTAAATTCTTGATTTCAAGTCTGACATCTTCAAGATAAATCCCCGTTCCTATCACCCAGTTCCAATCCTCAAAACCTTTCACATACGAGAGCTTTGGCACCACCTTAGATGCATCGTCTTTCCATTGCCAGTAATATTCTATAGTCCCCTCACCTTTCTCCTTAACCAATTGAGCCGCATCCACAAACAATTTATTTTCATGATTGTCAGCAAAATCAGACATATCCTTTCCGTTTAGTTCTGATCGGTAAGGGTGCATAATCATAACCGGACTTGAGGAAATGATCCAGAAATAATCCTTCTGCTCCTTGCCATACCTCATTTTCCCGACCTGTTCAGCAGCTCTTTGCTGGGCTTCTTCCAGTGATAGTGTCCCATTATTATAGGCATCCTTATACTCAGCAAGCACACTCCAGGCTGTATTGGTCAGCTCCAGAATCATCTCCTTTTTCCGATCCATCATACTGCGCTCGAACAAAGGAATAATAATGACGTAAAACGATACCACAAACATGCTTATAGCCAGTATGGTTGGCACTACAATGCTATAAATAAACTTATTGCCTTTTTTATCCATCATATCAGAGAGAATATTATAGAGAATTATTAAGAGTTGAAGATAACATCTTTATTAGAGATTGATATCAATTAGAATGGGTTGATTTGCATATTCGTATAAAAAATCAAGATTACTCGAATTGACATAAGTCGTCCCATTATATTCAATCATCCCATAACTTTCGTGAATGTGACCAAAGATATGATAGTGTGGGTTCAGCTCTTTAACTCTTGCTGTTAAATGTGGACAGCCACAGGATTCTTCACGTCTGTTCTGATCCAGAATATGCTTTGGAGGGACATGGGTAATTAAAATATCGGTATCATTGGGTATCTCATTCCAATGCTTACAAATACTTTTTTCGCTACGATTAAAAGCCCAATTGTGAAACCAGGGCTGTACAGGCGATCCCCAAATCTTAAGTCCCTCGATCTCAACACCCGAATCATTCAAATAAATTACCCCTTCGGGGATCAGCTTTTTTATTTCCTTCGATGTGGCTTGCTCTAAAAAGAAATCATGGTTACCTGCAATCAAGACTTTATACTGATAATCAAGAGATGAGAACCAATTCATAAAATCGACGATTTGCTCTTTCGTCCCCATCTCACTCATATCTCCTGCATGAATAATCATATCAGCTGGTGCTAACTTAACATCCTGATGCTTACTATGTGTATCCGAGATACAGATTATTCTCATATCGTTTTATTAGCCTTAAATTCAGATGTCGAAGTTATTCATTTCCTTTATGATTCAAAAATAAAGGTGATCCACATTGTGAACCACCTCGAATAAGTGTGAGAAATAATTGGAATCAATACCTTAAGTTACTTTTCTCCGGTACAGGATCTACAGCTTGTTGTTTTTTTTATGGCATACAGACATATCGTAACAGAAATTCAAATTTTTCAACTACCAGATTCTCAAAAATGATAGCCCTGAATATCCAAATTTGTTAAGCCTGCTGCTTTTGCCCAATTGATCGCATCCAAATATTCTTCACCTGTAATTCTCCGTGATATTTCCGGATAATCAAAGGCTTTGTACGTGGGCCCGTACTGCGACATCAGGTTAAGGTAGGTCTCTTTGGGAAGGTGCTTCGCTATCCATTCTATCACTTGTTGTGTTCCGCTGGCCTTGTTCGGCATTACCAAATGGCGAATCATTAAGCCCCGATACATAAGCCCATCATTTGCCGGCACGGCCACACCTACCTGACGGTGCATTTCGAGTAAGGCATTTTGCGTATCATTCACATATGAATCTGCTCCAAATGAATATTTAGCGGCCTTTTGTCCGTCAGCATATTTGAAATCGGCCAAATATATATCGACGATGCCATCCAGGATTTTTAAGATCTCAAGGCGTTCCCAGCCACATGTATTATAAACTAAGGGTAGCTTTAAGCCCATCGAAGCGGCTCTGTCTAATGCGAGAAGCAGATGTGGAGAGTAATGCGTAGGGGTGACAATATTGATATTCGGACAGCCCTTTCTTTGTAATGCCAGCATCATATCCGAAAATTCTTCGATGCTTCGTTCAGTACCTTCTCCTCCATGACTAATATCCCAGTTGATGCAAAATACACATCTCAAACCACAATGGGTCATAAATATGGTTCCTGAACCGCCTTTCCCCACAAGGGAATCTTCTTCTCCAAAATGAGGATGACAGGATGCGATCTCCAACTGCGAATTCGCCTGACAAACCCCTTTCTCTCCCTGGAGCCTGTTCACGCCACACATTCTGGGACAGAGCTCACAACGTTCCATCGCCTCCCATAACTTCTTTCCCCGTTTTTTCAATTCTCCACTTTTATATAGCTTCAAATATGCGGGTTCAAAATCTCGCTCTATTCTTTTCATGGTCTCTAAACTAGTCCAACTGAATATAAGGAATAAAACCAGCAAATGAAGCATACAAAATAGATTTAATCCTGGTTCTTCTCAGTTTTACATGCACAGGGAATCGCCTTATTTGTTTGGAGTTCGTCTAATTCCAATCAGGAGACCTCCCCCATTTTGCGGAAAACGTCCAAGGCAAAATTGGAGCCTCGGCATGGCTTTTGACTAAAGGGTTTGTGAAGTTTTATATTATTCTAAACCTGACAGAGTCGATAGATCTGTCAGCATTTATATAATTAAGAATTAACACTGTCAGAACCTGAAAAAGGACGCTGACATGGTTTGGGAGATTTTGGTATTATTCTAAACCTGACAGAGTCGATAGAACTGTCAGCGTTTATATAATTTTAAGAATTAACTCTGTCAGGACCTGAAAAAGGACGCTGACAGGTTTAAGCACATCTGTAATCGTGGAATAAAGGCTTGCGATCGTATCGACTGAAGCTGCTGGTAACAATTAGAAGAGATAGATCCAGATAAAAGACAATGAAAGATACTTTAGCCCCAAGCCCAACAAAGTGAAAACCAGGGTATCCTTGAGGTCATGCTTCAACATACCGGCTGACAACAGAACAACCGGGGAGGAAAGTGGAAGAAAATTGAAAACGAAAATGGCAGTATTGCCGTATTTTTTGATGAAAGCTTCAGTCTTTACATAACGCCTTCGCCCAATCAGTTGGTCGATGAATTGGGTACTGAAGGAATAGCCGATCATATAATCAATGGATTGCGATACCAGTGCAGTACCCAATGCCATAAGATTCAATAACCAAAGGTTTTCGCCCACTGTCAGGTAATAGAAAAAAGCCAGTTCCACAGGCATCAGGAGAAAAAACAGGTAACCGGCAAGGTTCACAATGGCAAAGGATAACAAGCCCTGATCCCTCGAACCGTAATAGATATCCTTCCCTACCGTCAGGGAAACGACCATGATGGCAATGGTGACAAGCAGAATCAGAATGATCAGGCGTTTTATTTTGATCTGGGAAAAATACATGAAGGCTTGGAATGGTTTCTATTAAATATAGTCAGATTTTCCTAAAGATGAAAAGTGAATTGACACCGACTCACTATAAAAGTGAAATCGAAGTCCCCTTGAAGAAAGGGAGCGGCTTTAATAACAACTCAACGACGAGAATAAGGCAATTACTTGTCACGATTTAATTATGTGGGTTTTAAACTCAAGCAGCTTCTGGGATTATCGGCTTGTGATCTTGATAAATTTGTCCTTCGACCACTTGACCGGATTATTTTTGATGTAGTGTTCTATTCGATGATATTCATCCCCGGTACGAATGATATGATCGTGATAATTGCTATGCCAGAATTTATTCCTTCTATTATATTTCGGAATATCCAAAGCTTGCTCATCAATTAAATTATCAACTGCCGAAACCACTGCCGATTTATATCCTGCAACAAACGACGATATGGATTTGGGCCTGCGATGCAGCACACGGCCTGTTACAGACGCACGACCGTGTGGTTCTGCGTGATGGGCATTATTGCCGTGCGTATCTGCATTATTGGCATGATCATTCAAAATAACAATGGCATGAATATGATTGGGCATCACAACAAATTCGCCCAATTGCAATTCTTTGCGAATAGCAATGGATTTGATTAATTCATCCCGTACAATTATCCCAAAATCATTCAACACCATCTTCCCATCCATCACAACACCCAAAATACATCGCATTTGATCGATGCAAATGGTGAGAAAATAATCGCCTGCATTTGCATAATTCCATCCTGGCTTACGATGGGATTCTATTCGATATTGATTTTGAAACTTTGCCATAATAAACACCTATCTAATTACATGCCTATTAAATATACCGAATTTTAAACAAATACGCCTAATGCAGACGCACAACCTGTCACAGACACACGGCCGTAACAGACGCACGGCCGTGCGTCTCTCCGTGATGGGCATTATTGCCGTGCGTATCTGCGGTATGCACATCAAAAAAAAAACAGGGCGATTTTACATTAACTCATCGTTTCCCGATACTCCTCCAGCAATTTCTTGCCCTCGGTAAAATGCGTATCCAGAAAGGCATGTATATCAGACAAGTGAGCGTTTCTGCGGCGAACGAGCCTGATCAGCCACAAACTGAATAGCGATACCGCCAACAAAATACCCAGGGTAATACTCAGGAAACTCAGCTTCCCTTCTTCGTATAGGGGCACATCGGTAAAGCCAAAGGTATCGGCAATGCTTTGGCCGATATTCATAAATAAGGAAAACAAAAGCAGGATGCCCGAGGCAATGGCAATTGAAGCAAACAACAGCCTTAAGAAGAATAGCAACAGCCGCATGCGGAAAACAGATGGGCTCCCCTTAGATAAATCGGCATACCTGACTTTTGACTGTTTTAACCAGTTTTCGATTTCGCTGTAATTCATGATAGTCTTGTTTTATAATTTTTATTGGCCTCTCACAAAGTAAGTTGAATCATCAAGATAAGAAAATTCTTTCAGGTCGGACGAAGGTGGGTTCTGGGAGGTGTTTAGCTATGGGGATTACAAATCCCCAACTCCACTACCAGCAGATTATAAATCTGCTGGTGCTGGGGTAAAAAAACAAAGAGTAAGACCTGATAACTTGTTAAAACTCGATCTCGCAATCAAAATTCCAGACCAGCTTCCATGACTCAAACCTTAAAAGCGCCCCCATACAGGACAACTTTTCATTATTAAATGATTGCGGTATGATTATTTGCCGATACAGGATCTAAGACATGCCATTTTAAAGGGATTAAGGAGTATCGAAACAAAAATCGAAACAGAAAATGGTTACATTCTGTTAACAAATATAAAGAAATATAAATTCAAGTTTCTCAGTCATAGAGACTCAGATAATGTGATGTCTCTATGAATTCAAATATACGAAGAAATTACCTGTAAGTATTATACAGACATGAATAGTCAACAAGATCAGACTATGAACACATTCAAATCATCCGTATCTGTGCGCTTTATCACATCCCATATTGTAATCTAGTAAATGTGTAAGATTAATCTGAATAAATAAGGAAAACAATTTAATATGCCAAAATTAGTTCTGCGTTTTATGATACAATTTTGCATAGAAATTGGAATTATAGCATCCTCACTTGACGGATGCGAGCACTCACTCCCCAAAAGTGTGACAGGATTGCTTTTGCAACTTTAGGTAACAAATGCCTATTGGTTGTGAAACCTATTTAGATAAAAAGTAACAAGAGTGAGGTTTAAAAACAGTTGAGCAGCCAATCCCGATACTCGGGAGGAAACCCATGGCGGACTTTTTGCTGCAGTCCAAGGAGTGAACGCCATATATCCATTACAAAAAATCCTCGTAAGTACATACCCACAAGGATTATAAGTGCCCAAACAGAATTCAAGCCTTTCCTTCCAAACACCTGTATTTATGCACCTTACAAGTCTTGATTTTTTTTTGAAATAACACCCTAATTTACTCCCCATTAGTTTTTAGGTGATTATAAAATTGTTAATCTAGTTGAGCATGTTTTCATTTAAATGAGAATGAATGTTTGGCAGTCTTACCATACCAGAATTTTGAGATTTTAAACACTAAAGAAAGCAAAAGCTTCATTAAAATAGAAAATTGCAAAACAATATCAAACCGCCAGAGCCCCCAAACATAACAGGTGATGACGTGTTATATCCTGTTGCATTCTGTATTTCTCAGATACTATCGGCTTGACTACCGATTCTTAATTAGCTAACTTTATATTAGCTACTGTCTGATAGTAATATGCATTTATTTTCATGTGTCTGGAATTTGATTTTTAATTATTCGCTAAAGCTCATGAGGGCTAAAGCCGTTGCCACATGGAAGTCGCCATCTTAGCATGGTTCGCAAGCTCACAAGGGCTTAAGCCGTACCCTTTTGTTTGGAAAGGCTTGCTAATGGCTCGTTTCATGAGTTTATTAATGAAATCTCACAGCTTTATTTTTAATTATTTTACTTAGGAGGAATAGTCATGAAAACCATAATGATTTCCATTTTATTTTTCTTCATGTTCTTGTATAATTCGAATGCTGAAATTAAAGCAAAAGAAGAACTGATTGCTGATGGTATAGAAAAACCTGAAATACACTTTGGATTTGAACCTGGAACTGACAGAATGCTGTTTGATTACAAGGAGCTCATCAGTTATTTTAAAAAACTGGATAAGGCCTCGCCTCGATTAAAACTTGTGGAAATTGGGAAATCTCCGATGGGTAAAATGATGTATATCGCATTAATATCTTCAGAAAGAAATATTAAAAATCTCGACCAACTCAAGGAGATAAATCGAGAGCTTGCTCTTGATCCGAACATACCGGAATCCGAAAGAGATTCTATGTTGAATAAAGGTAAAGTATTTTTCTTAGCTACACTCTCCATGCACTCAAATGAGGTGGGCCCCACTCAATCGGCACCCTTAATTGCATACGATTTGGTAACGACTAATGATTCAAGAAAAGAAGAATGGCTGAATGATGTTATCTTGATGTTGGTTCCTTGTCATAATCCAGACGGAATGGATATGGTTGTAAATCACTATAAAAAATATAAAGGAACAAAATATGAAGGCTGTAAAATGCCTGGTTTATATCATAAATACACTGGACATGATAATAATCGCGATTTTGTAACACTCTCACAGGAGGATACTAAGAATATTGCAAAGATTTATAGCCAGGAATGGTTTCCACAAGTGATGGTAGAAAAGCATCAGATGATGTACACTGGTGTGAGATATTTTGCACCTCCGGTTCACGATCCCATTACTGATAATATAGATGCGGGTATCTGGAACTGGATTGGAATTTTTGGTTCAAATATGATAAAAGACATGACAAATCAAGGCCTTAATGGTATTGCACAGCATTATCGATTTGATGATTTTTCTCCACTATATACAACATTTGGAAGCTGGAAAAATACAATCTGTTTTTTTACCGAAGCAGCCAGTGTCAAATATGCAACACCAATTTTCGTAGAATCTAATGAACTTAAGGTTTTTGGAAAAGGTTTGGCTGAGTATAAAAAGAGTGTCAACATGCCTTCCCCCTGGAGTGGTGGATGGTGGAGACTCTCTGATATTGTCAGATATGAAAAGGCATCTATCATGTCTATCCTTAAGACCGCATCATTACATCGACACGATATATTGGAATTTCGAAATAATCTGTGCAAAAAGGAAGTGTTAAACGGCCAATCAAAAGCTCCTTTCTATTATATTTCACCGCTCAAACAGCACGATGAAAGTGAACTGATTAATCTTGTCAATCTTCTTAAGGAACATGGTGTACATGTCTACCAATTAAGCGAATCTTCTGTTTTGGATGGAAAATCATATAATAAGGGTGATGTCGTTATTCCTTTATCACAGCCTTTTCGTCCGTTTATTAAAGAAGTGATGGAACGACAAAAATTTCCTGTACGACATTTTAGCCCCAATGGTAAGATTATAAAGCCCTATGGTGTGACTAGCTGGTCGCTTCCTTTGCATATGGGTGTTAAAGTGAATGAAATTAACAGCTATTCAGAAAGGCTGGATTCTATTTTAGTGGAAATAAACGATGTTTTTAAGCTACAGAAAAAGGATGCCCCAAATGATTACAAGGCAGCTCTCTTCTCTGTCAATAATAATGATAGTTTCAAAGCTGCTTTTTTAGCACTAAAACTTGGATTGAAAGTTAGCCGCCTGTCTAAATCTGCGAAAATTGATTTGTCAATAGTACCCAAAGGAAGCTTTATTGTTTACAACAATTCTGAGAAAAGTTTGGATTTTGAAAATTTCATTCAGGGATTAGAGGTCACTCCAGTTTATGTGGGTGATCTATCCAATCTTGAGGCAACTTTAATCAGAATCCCAAAGATTGCACTTGTTGAGACCAACTTTGAAGATATGGATACAGGTTGGACACGTTTTATCTTTGATACCTATGGCTTGCCCTATACAGCTATCGGTCCTGGAGATTTTGAAAAGACTGACTTTTCAGAGCAATTTGATGTCGTTATATTTCCTGATGTTCAGAAATCAATTCTTATGACTGGTAAGCAGAAAATAAGAGGGGAGCTCATCATTAGTAACTATCCACCTGAATACACAAAAGGTATTGGAAAGAAAGGAATGGGAAAACTCATAAACTTTCTGGAAGATGGTGGGGTAATCGTTTCGTGGGGAAAATCTACCGGCTTATTCCTGGGTACTTTAGAAAGTAGGCAATTAAATGGTAAAAAAGAGGAATTTCAACTGCCTATTAAAGATATTTCCCAAAAGCTAAAAGCATCCGGGCTATATTGTCCTGGCTCCCTATTAAAAATTAAATTATTAAACGATTCTCCAATCACTCTGGGGATGGAAAGTGAAACCGGGATATTGTATAAAGGAGGTCCAATATTCACAACATCAATTCCAAATTTTGATATGGAACGTCGGATTATTGGTAAATTTTCTGAAAGTAATATTTTACTAAGTGGATATTGCGAAAAAGAAGAAATGTTAGCTAATAAAACATGTTTAGTGTGGCTCAAAAAGGGAAAAGGCCAGCTGGTTTTATTTGGTTTTAATCCGCAATTCAGGGCATCTACAAATGCGTCTTTTAAACTCTTAATGAATTCAATTCTTTTATCACCAATTCAAATATGACTTCCTTTTATCTAAGAAATTTGATTATTAACTAAAATCATTAAGCTATGAAAACTGTTAAATATCTGGGTGGACTGCTTCTTTTTTTAATATGTATTGTGGCCATTTCATGCCAGGACAAACAAGCTCAGGAAGAACTGAACAAATACAAACAATCTGAAAGCTTGAAAGCGACTAATATTGAGTTGGCTAAAAAATTCTATAAACATCTTGATGCCGTTCAACTTGATTCAATAAAGGCTCTTTGTGCACCAGATGCAAAAATCTATTATGAGTCCGGAGATCCAATTTCTTTCGATGATATAGCACCTCTAATAAAAATGTTCTATGCTTCATTCCCAGATTATAAACATGAATTTGACGATATAATTGCTACTGATGACAAAGTTGTTTTCAGGATTACATATTCAGGCACTTTTACAAATCCATTTATGGAGATTAAACCCAATGGAACAAAATTCAAGTATAAAGGCATTCAGATATTTCAGTTTGCTAATAATAAGATGGCAAATTTCTGGGCTGTGGAAGATGAACTGGGCATGATGACTCAACTTGGGATGGAATTAAAACCAAAAAAATAATAAATCCCTACTTAGATATTTTCTGCCTGATTGGTGGGTTACGGGGCTGTTCGCCCCTTATCGGGTTTTGTTTCGGGGGATACAGACGCAGCTCCTCACTTCGGCACGTTTCATACCGCCAACCGTTATGAGCAATATTTATACAAATCACAATTAACTATGAAAAACCTTCTTCCTCTTCTCACCATTGTTCTCATTACCTGTGGGTGTATTAACACACAACCAGAAAATAAAAATCCATTTGAGAATGACATACCCGAACTTGTCTCCAGTAAAATTTCCCTTGCCGGATCATCCGAACCAGACATAGTCCGGTTTCTAAAAGTCCAAAATGCAATTGCTCCATCACTTTCACCTGATGGCA